>WNGK01000076.1_pt1 | contig 183841 bp, 162 predicted proteins | sample 5400601 | NCBI WGS metagenome assembly WNGK01 (sample SAMN13153376, study PRJNA577476) | soil metagenome | isolation source: 60 cm soil or saprolite under Garry oak tree replicate 1 | place: USA:California | collected 2016-06-15 | reverse complement strand
TCTTCAAACATGGCGTGCAGCGTCATGTGCCCGCCGTAGCTCCATCCCCAAATTCCGATTCGTCCGCCGTCTATCCACGGCTGCCCTTTTAACCATGTGACGCCATCCCGCTGGTCGGACATTTCCTGCGCCCCAAATCGAAAATGAATCGGCTCTTCAAATAAATGTCCGCGTCCCGCCGAACCGCGATTATCCACGGCAAAGATTGCAAATCCCTTTTGCGCCATCAGTTGATGCCACAAAAACGTGGAACCAGACCACGCATTCGTCACCACTTGCGCGTGCGGCCCGCCGTAGGTGTACACCAGCGCCGGATATTTCTTCGCAGGATCAAAATTTGCCGGCTTGATCATCCATGCATTCAGTTCCATCCCGTCGTGCGTTTTGAACTTGATGAATTCCACCGGCGACAGATGATAGTCCGCAAGCTCGGCAACCTTGTTGTCATTCAACGAAACCATCGAGCTGCCATCCGCTCTGCTTACCCGCTGCGATGGTGGCGTCATCACGTTCGAATACGTGTCTACGAACGCTCCCGCATCCGGCGAAAACTGGATGGTGTGCGTACCGTCCTGCTTCGTAATTCTCGCGAATCCTTTTCCATCCAGTCCCACTCGGTATAGATGCCTCTCGACCGGAGTCTTTTCCGTGGCGTTGAAATATACAATTCCCTTCGCGTCGTCGACTCCCTCGAGCCCAGTGACTTCCCAGTCTCCTTTGGTCAATTGCGCGGATTCTTTTCCATTCAGTCCGTATAAATACAAATGCCGGTAGCCACTGCGTTCGCTCGACCACAAGAATCGTTTGCCGTCTTTCAGGAAATACAAATCGTCGGCAACGTTGATCCAGTACGCGTCTTTCTCCGTTAACAGCACGCTCGATTTTCCGGTCTCCGCATCCGCAAGTAGCAACTCCAATTGCGTCTGCGGACGGTTCAGGCGCTGGATCGCAAGCCGCTTCGAATCGCGCAGCCAATCCACTCGCGGAATGTACTGATTTGTCTCCGCGCCGGTATCGATCAACGTGGCATTGCCTCCGTCGACGCGCACCGTATACACATGCACAACCGGATTGTTGCCACCCGCCACCGGATACCGTTCTTCCTCCGCGTCTCCGTCATACGAAGCAAAATCCACCAGCGGATACTTCGAGACCTTCGACTCGTCCATTTCCAGGAATGCTATCTTGGACGAATCGGGCGACCACCAGTAAGCCGTCTTCAAGTCCAATTCCTCCGGATAGACCCAATCGAGTTCTCCCTTGCGAACTGCCTCCGTACCGCCACTCGTCAATGCCCGCTCTTTCGCATCCGCAATGCTCACAAGAAACAGGTTGTGTCCCCGCACAAAGCTTACGAACTTCCCGTCTGGCGAAATCTTCACGTCGGCGATTGCCTCTTCACCAGCTACGAGCGTTCGGATGCCCTGCGTTTTCAGATCGAGCCATCCCAGCGCTTTCGGACCGACGAATAGAATCGCCTGGCCGCCTGGCGCCCACTCATACTGCGATGCCGCTCGCCTTCCGAGTCCAGTCGCTTGCGACTGCGGCGCCTTTTCGGCTGGAAGCACGGTCTCCAGTTTCTCCGCATTCGCCAGGAGACGCCTTTGCCCGCTCGCAACATCCAATGCCCACAGTTCTGATTTTGCCGCCACACCCTCGCCTTTCGTCTCAAAAAAAGACACGGCCTTCCCATCGGGTGCCCATTTCACTCCGCGGTTCAGGCGACCCCCGAGGCTGGGCTGCGAGTAAATTCTTTTCACGGTCAGCAGGCCCTTCTGCTCCTGCCCTCCTTCTAACTGGCTGGTACACAAGAGCATCCCGAATGTGAACAGAGCGATTCGCCTAATCCTATGGACCGACGGTCGAGTCATGGATTCCTCCAAACATTGCTCCAAAAAGGGCCACATTCTATCCCGTACATGTCATTTCTGCGAAAACGAATCGTTCCGTTACTTTGGATGCAGTACATCTGTACCACTCGTACTATCTTATTGAATCCAATAGCCTTGTTTTGTTTTTGCTTGCAATTAGAATGGTTCACCATCTATACTTCTTGCCAGTTGTCCTCGAGTTTCGATGGATTCTTAGTTCAGGGCTCTCCTCTCAGGCTTCCGGCAAGAGGAGAACGGTCACCATCGCTCAAGAGGTCAAGGGACCAGTTGCGATCGACCTGAATCTTTCCGCAGAAGATTCAAATAGCTAATTTGCGCGAGGCTCCGGGATGAGTATTGCTTCTTTTGCGGCTAGACAAGTATACTCCCTTGTACGCTTAGAGTTTGGTCAATCATGGCTTCTTTGTTTGTTGGCACTTGTTTGTTTATTGTTGCCTTCGGCCTCGGCGCAAACTCCTGTCCTGACACAACATAACAATAACGCCCGCACCGGCGCATATACCACCGAAACCGTTCTGACACCCGCCAATGTGAATCAAGCCACCTTCGGTAAGTTGTTTTCTTACCCAGCCGACGGCCGGATTTACGCGCAACCTCTCTACGTTCCAAACGTTTCGATCACCGGCAAAGGCACCCATAACGTCATTTTCATCGCTACAGAGCACGACAGCGTGTATGCGTTCGACGCAGACTCGAATGGTGGCTCGAACTCCACTCCGCTTTGGCAAATCACTCTATTGGACTCCGCTCACGGCGCCGCATCCGGCGCCACCACCGTGCCGAACGGTGATATCAGCAGTGCTGACATCGTTCCGGAAATAGGAATTACCGGAACTCCGGTGATCGACGTTGCGACCGGCACTCTTTACGTTATCGGAAAAACGAAAGAAGGGTCCCCTTCAACCCCAACTTATGTCCAGCGGCTGCATGCCCTGAACATCTCGAGCGGAGCAGAGAAATTCGGCGGTCCAGTCAGCCTCTCTGCCTCGGTCCCGGGAACGGGCAACGGCGCATCTGGCGGCGTCCTCAATTTTGACCCAAAGTGGCAACTGAATCGGGCTGGGCTTCTGCTGCAAAATGGGGTTCTTTACGTCGCTTTTGGCTCTCACGGGGACAATGGACCCTGGCACGGCTGGGTTCTCTCTTACAACGCGGCAACTCTGAGCCAAATCAGCGCGTACTGCTCGACCCCCAACGGGCTGGGTTCAGGCGTGTGGATGTCTGGCACCGGACTCGCAGCCGACGTCATTGACTCGGTCAACAAGCCTTATGGCCGGCTGTTCATCCCTACGGGAAATGGCTCTTTCAACGCCACACCGCCCTACACCAACTCGATGAACTACGGCGACGATATCATTCGCCTGGATCTCTCAGGTGGCATCTTAACGGTCCAGGATTCCTTTACTCCGTTTAATCAGGCAACCTTGAATCAAGCCGACGAGGATCTTGCCGCGGGTGGAGTGCTCCTTCTGCCGGATCAGTCCGTTGGCGGTCACACTCACCTTCTTATTCAAGCAGGCAAAGAGGGAAAATTTTATCTCGTAGACCGTGACAACATGGGCGGTTTCAATAGTTCCACTGACAACGTGGTTCAGGAGATTGAGGGACAGTCTGGCGGCCTCTGGAGCGCTCCGGCTTTCTGGAATAACACATTGTACGAGTGGGGAAGGCTGACGAACCTGCAAGCATTCACGCTTGCGAATGGTAAATTCTCCTCTACGCCTACGGCCATTTCGCAAGAAACTTCAGATTTTCCTGGTGCGACCCCGTCGGTGTCCTCCAACGGCAACAGCAACGGCATCGTCTGGGCGATTCGCACCGATCAATACAATCAGTCTCAGAACGCGGTACTGTACGCGTTCGACGCTTCCAACGTCGCTACCGAGCTTTACAACAGTTCCCAGAAGTCATCACGTGATGCTGCCGGTCAAGCCACGAAATTTACGGTTCCAACGATTGCCAACGGCAAGGTGTATGTCGGCACGGCAAACGAAGTGGATATCTACGGCCTTCTCAACGGAACTCCCACGGCCGCGACCCCCGTGATCAGCCCGGCAGGTCAGACCTTTACGGGTTCTCTTTCCGTGACAATAGCGGATTCGACCTCCGGTGCGACGATTTACTACACCACAGACGGTTCGACGCCAACCACATCTTCGACAAAGTACACCGGCCCCATCAGCGTCACAACCACGGAAACCATCACCGCGATTGCCAGCGCCACGAACTTTCTGCAGAGTTCGCCTTCAAGCCAAACCTATACGCTCCAAAATCAGGTCGCGGCCCCGACATTCTCGCCCGCTTCGAGCTCTTTCTCTTCTCCCATCTCGGTGACTCTATCCGATGCTACTTCGGGAGCGAAGATTTATTACACAGTTGATGGCTCTACTCCGACGACTGCCTCCGCTCTCTATTCCTCGCCGATTACCGTCAGCGCAACAACCACCGTCAAAGCCATCGCGGCCGCTACCGGGATGTCCAACAGCAATGTTTCCACTGCCACTTATACATACACCCCCAATCAGGGCGGCACAGGCTCGAATTTTGCGAACGGTTTCAGCTCCGCTGCAAGTGTCATGACCTTGAATGGATCCACGGGTCTTGCAGATACGCGACTGCAGCTTACTGATGGCGGGCTCGACGAAGCATCGAGCGCGTGGTTCAATACGCCTGTTAACATCCAAACTTTCACCAACGATTTCACTTTCCAAATCGCTAATCCTGGAGCCGATGGCTTCACTTTCGCTATTCAGAATACGGGTCTCACCGCGCTGGGCCCCGGCGGCGGTGGTCTTGGCTATGGACCTGACGCGCCAAGCGGCACAGGCGGCATCGGGAAGAGCGTGGCAATCAAATTTGATATCTACAGCAACGTAAGCGAAACCAGCGATTCCACTGGTCTCTACACGAATGGCGCCTCGCCGACAGCACCGTTCGTGGATCTGGTCGCCCCTGGTATCAACCTTCATAGCGGTGACACCTTTAACGTTCACATGGTCTATGACGGCACCATCCTGACCATGACCATTACGGACGGCGTTACCAACGCTAGCTTCACGACCAGCTGGAGCGTAAACATTCCTCAGATCGTCGGCGCCAATACGGCTTACGTCGGGTTCACGGGCGGTACGGGTGGACTCACAGCAAGCCAGAAGATCGAAACCTGGACATTCACACCCACTACACAGTCGTCGCCGCAAGTGGCAACACCCACCTTCAGCCTGGCCGCGGGCACCTATCTTGGCACGCAGACCGTCTCACTCTCTGATTCCACTTCGGGTGCGGCGATCTTTTACACGATTGACGGCAGCACTCCGGCAACGAGCGCGGGCGGCTCAACAGCCCAATACACAGGTCCTCTCACTGTCAGTTCCACCAGAACGATCAAGGCCATCGCCACGGCCTCGGGCTATTCGGCCAGCGCCGTTGCCAGCGCCACATACACCATCCAATCGCAAGCCGCGGCTCCAACGTTCAGCCCAGTCGGTGGTTCCTATTCTTCTGCGCAAGCGGTGACGATTAGCTCTGCTAGCTCCGGCGCAACGATCTACTACACGCTGGACGGCGCTACGCCCGCCACAACCGCTGGCGGCTCCACGCTTCTCTATTCTTCGCCAATCACCATCAGCGCAACCACCACCGTCAAAGCAATCGCAACGGCGAGCGGATTCTTCGCAAGCAATGTCACCTCTGCCGCTTACACCATCGCGACAGGAGGAACCGGCTCCATAAACTTCGGCAATGGCTTCGTGGGCGGGGGCATGGTCTTCAATGGTAGCGCGGCTCTCAACGGCACCCGCCTCCGCCTTACTGACGGCGGAACGAATGAGAGTGCCAGCGCCTGGTACAGCGCACAGGCATCGGCGGCTTCGTTCACAAACGATTTCAGCTTCCAGATCACTCCAGGCACTTCGCCGACCGCGGACGGATTTGCCTTCGTCATCCAAGGCAACAACACTACGGCGCTCGGTCCCCAAGGTGGCGGGCTCGGCTACGGACCGGATAGCCCTAGTGCAACCGCTGCCAACAGTATTCTGAAGAGCGTTGCCGTCAAATTCGACCTCTACTCAAATTCCAACGAAACGGGCGATTCCACGGGTCTCTATACAAACGGCGCGTCGCCCACCACGCCGTTCGTCGATATGGCAAGCTCCGGCGTCGACCTCCACAGCGGCCACGTTTTCAACGTGCATATGACCTACGATGGCACCAACCTGGCCATGACCATCACGGACAGTGTCACGGCTGCGGCCTTCACGCAGTCCTGGCCTATCAATCTCTCCGCTGCCGTCGGTGCCAGTACTGCGTATATCGGTTTTACGGGAGGCACTGGTGGACTCACTGCCATCCAGGAAATCCTAACTTGGACGTACTCCTCCGGCGGTTCCGTTCCGGCGGCCGCTACGCCAACCTTCAGTCCAGCAGCGGGCACCTATACGTCCGCGCAGAGCGTCACTATCAGCGACACAACTTCAGGCGCAACGATCTACTACACGACCGACGGTTCCACTCCGACGACTGCTTCGACGAAATACACAGGCGCAGTTTCCGTGTCATCCAGTTCGACTATAAAAGCGATCGCCACCGCTTCTGGCTTCTCTAGCAGCGCCGTGGGGTCCGCCACCTACACAATTCAGACCGCCGCCGCAACGCCAACCTTTAGTCCGGCAGCGGGCACCTATACGTCGGCGCAAAGCGTGACCATCAGTGACGCTACCAGCGGCGCAACGATCTACTACACGACTGATGGTTCGACGCCCACCACAGCTTCGACGAAGTACGTTAGCCCCGTCTCCGTGGCTTCCAGTTTGACCCTTAAAGCGATTGCCACCGCCTCTGGGTTCTCTACCAGCGCCGTCGGCAGCGCCGCGTATACGATCCAATCCACGGCCGCTACTCCGACCTTTAGTCCTGCAGCAGGCACATATATTTCCGCGCAAAGCGTCACCATCAGCGATACAACTGCCGGCGCAACGATCTACTACACCACCAACGGCTCAACCCCGACGACCGCTTCCACCAAGTACACCAGCGCGATCTCTGTAGCGACCACAACGACCATAAAAGCGATTGCCGTAGCGGCAGGCTTCAATAACAGTGCAGTCGCATCCGCCACTTACACGATCAGTGCACCGACTACTATCAGCTTCGGCGGCGGTTTCACCAGTGCGGCCGGTTTCCAATTCAATGGCTGTTCGGCTTTGAACGGTACTCGCCTGCGCCTCACCGATGGTGGCACCAACGAAGCATGTTCGGTGTTCTGGACGACTCCCATCAGCGTGCAATCCTTCACGACTGATTTCACGTTCCAGTCTGTACCAGGAATCAACTTTGCCGATGGCTTCGCTTTCGTTCTGCAGAATTCAGGCACTACAGCGGTGGGCACGGGTGGCGGCGGTCTCGGGTACGGGCCGGATTCGCCTTACAACTCGTCCGTCAGCATTGCGAAGAGCATTGCAATCAAGTTCGACATATATGACAACGCGGGAGAGGGCCCGAACTCAACCGGGCTTTACACAAATGGCGCGTCGCCCACAATTCCTGCTGTTGCTCTCACGGCTTCAGGCGTGAATCTTCAGGCCGGTCACGTTATGCGCGCACACGTCACCTACGATGGCACCACTCTTGTGCTTACCATTTCGGACACCGTCACGGGTGCTGAGTTCACAAACAGTTGGACGATCAACATTCCAACCACTATCGGTTCCACCACAGCTTTTGCGGGATTCACGGGCGGGACGGGCGGTTATACTGCGACTCAGGATGTCGTTGGATGGACCTACAAGTCCGGTGCGCCGCAAGCCGCCACGTCGTATTCGACAACCAATCTCACGGCGGTAAGCTCCGGTCCGACGTTCCGCACGTTCAGCTACTCCAGCTTTCCGGATGGCAACGGCACTATTCTTGACGCTACTGCCGTCGGCGACTCTGTCACCTTTACCGTGAACGTGGCACAGCCCGGAACCTACGGCATTTCCTACTCGACGAAAGAAGCTACGGCCCGCGGCACAACGCAGCTTACAATCAACGGAACCAACACTGGCCCGGTGGTTGACCAGTACGCGCCTGCTGATACCTACTCTTTGTTCGACCTGGGCAATTTCACCTTCTCGGCTGCAGGCAACTACTCATTCAAATTCACGGTCAAAGGCAAGAATGCCAGCAGCACTGGCTATGCTCTCGTTTTCGACGACATCATTCTGACTCCGCAATAAAATTCGGCCAAAACAAAAGGCATGGGCGCAAGAAGTATGCATGCTTACGTTGCGAGCAAGCCGGCGAAAATCCCCAGATCGAGGCTGCGGCGAAAGCGGAGACGGCGATCGAAAAGGGCTTTGCCGGTCCGGGGCTGCTGGCTTACATCGTGACCAGCAAGTTCGCTGACTACCTGCCGCTGTATCGGCTGGAAGATATCTTCGAGCGGCAAGGCTTTGCAATTTCCCGCGCCACGCAATCGGTGTGGTGCGGGGATGTCGCGGACCTGGTGGAGCCACTGTACCGGCGGATGGCGGAACGGGTAAGACAGTCCCATGTGGTGGCCACCGAGGATATTGTCTTTCCGATGCTGGGGCCGGGGCAGACGCAGTCGACACGCATGTGGGTGTACATAGGTGATGAAGCAAATCCGTACAACGTGTTCGACTTCACGTTGAACCGCGGACGAGAGGGGCCGAAAGAGTTTCTGAAAGACTACACCGAAGTTCTTCTGGCGGATGCCTATGGAGGCTACAACGGAGTGGTCGCCGGCAACGCCATCACGCGTGCCGGATGTTGGTCGCACGCGCGGCGGAAGTTCGTGGAAGCAGAGAAAACGGCGCCGGAGATCGCTCGCGAGGCGGTGGATTTGATCGGCCAGCTGTTTGCGGTAGAAAAACAGGCTAAGGATGTGTCAGTGGCCGAGAGACTAGCGTTGCGGCAGATGCAGTCGGTGCCAGTGCTGGCCGAACTGCGACGGAAGTTGCTGACCTGGAAAGAACAGTTGCTGCCGAAGCATCCCATGGCGGAAGCGGTGAACTACACGCTTAGCCAATGGGAGGAGTTGACGGTGTTCACCAGGGATGGCGCGGTGCCCATCGATAACAATGTGAGTGAACGGGAGATGAAGCGTGTGGTTCTGAACCGCAAGAACTCGTTGTTCGTCGGAAACCCGCGCGGCGGACGGACCGCAGCGATCCTGGCCAGCTTGACCAGCAGCTGCCGCCGGCACGAGATGGATCCGCAACTCTACTTCATGCAACTGCTGATGAATCTCCCCTCGTGGCCGGCAAATGACCTCGATGCCTCGCTTCCCGATCGCTGGAAGCAAGCTCACGCCGACAGGTGCGCGGCTTTGGAAATACCTCCTCTCGATTCCTGAAAACTGATTGAGAGGGTCGTTTCAGGCTGCTTACTAGCGATAGATTTCCTTGCGATGGCCGACGCGAAGGACAAGAACGATCAAGCGGTCGTCTTCGATCTTGCAGATGAGCCGGTAATCGCCTACACGGTATTTCCAGAACTCTCCAAGCCGCGAGCCGTGCAACGCCTCTCCGATGCTGCGCGGATCGTCTAGTTTGGCGACTCGTTGATGCAGGAACTTCAGGATGCGCTTGGCCTGCGACGCGTCGAGTTTGCCGAGTTCCCGCTCCGCTGACTCAGACAGCTCAACGTTGTAAGCCATGCCGCTTCATGACTTGCTTCAAGGGGATGGTCCGCTCTTCACCGCTGCGGATGCGTTCCAGGGCGCCTTCGGCCAGATACAAGTCCTCGATCTCTTCCAGGTGCTCGAGGATGGCTTCACGGACATAGTAGGTCTTGGTGCGCCCGGTACGCCGGGCAAGCTTCTCCAGGCGCTTTTCGATGGACTGCGGAAGTCGAATGGCCAGCATAACTACCTCGCTATACAAGTATATCACAACGTTCGCCGTGAGACGCGAACAACGCTGCGCACGCTGATTGACGAGACTCGGCTCGTGATCGTCGTGGAAGGGACAGAGGCCTTGAGTTCTTGAGTTGCACCCCGCGCGCCTCGGCCAGACGTACCAGGGCGATTACGTTCCGCAAGATGCGGTTCACGTAGCGCTCACAAACAAAACCGGGGTGATGCTCATGAGCTTCACCCCGATTTTCATTTTCCAAATAATTCTCAAGCTAAATGTCTGCCGCCATAGCAGCCTGCTGGCCTCATCCAAAACGTAATACCGAGAACTTGTGTTCGCGGCGCCTCTATCCCGGCGGCCAGTGGAACGTTCTTCCGCCTAGCAAATGCATGTGCAGATGAAACACAGTCTGACCCGCGCCGCTTCCTGTGTTCACCACGGTGCGATAACCGCTTCCCAGTTTTCGCTCGCGCGCCAGTTTCGCGGCCACGAGGGCAATCTTCCCCAGCACTGCTTCTTCCGCCGGCGTGGCCTGTTCGAGCGAAGCAAAGTGTTTCTTGGGGCAGATCAAAATGTGCGTTGGCGCCTGCGGGTTGATGTCCTCAAATGCGAACACATCCACATCCTCGTGTACCAGCTTCGCGGGAATCTGCTTCGCCGCAATTTTGCAGAACAAGCAATCGCCGCTCACTGATCGCCTCCCACAGGCGCGTCGTCCAGCCGGATTACCAGCGTCCGAAATCCTTCTTTCGCGCGCAGATCATCCGCAAATTTCTGCGCCGGCTGCTCGCCGGAAATCTTTCCTGCGCGCACACGATAAAAAGTTCCATCGTCCAGCGCCACCTGCTGAATCGTTGATGGTGGGTACAGCTCATTCAGACGCGCGCGCAGCCTCTCGGCATTGTCGCGCTCCTTAAACGCGCCTACCTGCACCGTAAAATATCCCCCAAAAGGATCGGAACCCGAAATCACTTCCAGCCTGACGGGCACCACGCCCGGCCCGATCGATTCGATCTCTTTCGCCGCGGCCATCGAAAGATCAATAATCCGGTTATCCACGAACGGCCCGCGATCCGTAATCCGCACGACCGCCGTTTTTCCGTTCGTCAGATTCGTCACGCGCACCACCGTTCCAAACGCCATCGTCCGGTGCGCCGCCGTCATTTTGTTCATGTCGTAGATTTCGCCGTTCGATGCCCGCCGCCCATGAAACGGCGCGCCATACCAGGAAGCGTTCCCCTCTTCCATGTAGGCGACTGGTGCCGGCAGCGTACCGTCCGCGCCGATCGGTGTTCCTGTAGTGTCCGTCGACCGTCTTGCCTTTTCCGCCGTGGCTGGTGGTGTTGCCGCGGGCGTCATCGGTGGTGGAGCGCTCGCCGCAACCGGCCGGCGTCCCGCGCAGCCGGTCACAATCATCGCGAGCAAGAACGCCCAAATGGCAATTCCAAATCGCTTTGTAGTGCCACTCCAGGAATATTTCACGTTTAGCCCAGGCTCACGCGGTGGGACCCTTTTCCCGCGGTGCAGTTCTCGCCGCACGACGCGTTTCCAGCCAGGCTGCCGCCTCGGTCAGCTTCTCGGACACCTCTCGCAGGAATTGTGCCGTCCGCTTTTCCGTTTCTGGAGCAAGATCGTTTTCCACAAATTTTTTCAGCTTGCTCAGCTCTTCGTCCAGCTTGCGTCCGACTTCTTCAAACTTGTCCATGGTGTTTTCCTCGGTCTCGCATCGCGCCTTCGGAGCTTGCAAAGCAATTCCGGTATTATAGGAACGCACTCAGCGGCTCGCAAGGAGGCCGATTGCCCGTTTCCTATCATTGGCAGCAGCGCATCGATCGTTGGAAAAACGCCACTCGCGGATTCTTCGGCGGCGGCCGCGATAATCAACCACGTCCAAGACTTTGTCCCGCTTGTGGCACTCTCGTCGGTATCTCCGCCACTCGCTGCCATGAATGTGGCGCGAACCTGCGTTTCTCTCTCGCCGCTCTCAGCAAAGGCCTCTCCGGCTTTTTCGGAGGACAGGCTCCTGCAACCACTGCGATCCTTATCGCAAACATCCTCTTGTTTGCGGCTACGCTCCTGGTAGGGCTCGCCAGAGGCCAGGGCCAGGGCTTCAGCATCCTATTCAGCATGAACGGCGAAGCCCTCTACCGCCTTGGCATGGGCCTCCCCTTTAGCGATCCGGGATTCGGTTGGTATCGCCTGCTCACTGCGATGTATCTCCACGGTGGCCTGATTCACATCGGCTTCAACATGATGGTGCTCTTGGACATCGGCCCCGTGGTTGAAGAAGTCTACGGCACGGCGCGTTATTTTTTCTTCTACACGGTATGCGGGTTCTGTGGCTCGCTCTTGAGCGCAAGATTCAGCGCAAACGCTTCTGTCGGCGCAAGCGGCGCCATTCTCGGACTCATCGGTATTCTGATTGCCATCACTTCGCGGCGCAGCGGCGCTCACATGCAGCAACTGCGCGGCCGCCTCATCTCCTGGGTGGTCACGATCTTTGCCATCGGGCTGTTCTTTGGCGGCCTCCGGACTGACAACTGGGCTCACTTCGGGGGCCTCGCCGCAGGCTTTTTGCTCGGACGCTTTTTCGCGGACCGCGAGCCGATGAACTCGCGCGAACGCAACTTGGCTTACGCTCTCGGCTGGTCCGCGCTTACCGTAGTGCTCGCGTGCTTCGTCCTGATGATCTTGCACTTTTCCAGGCCCATCGTTGACTGATCGTATTTCTGAGAGTCACTCTTCACGCATGCGTCTTCGTTCGCGTGCCCACGAGGCCACTGAATTGCGTTAGCCTATACTAGAGAAGGCACCATGGATCCGCATTCCATCATCATCGTCAGCTTGCATACTCCTAAAGAAAAACTCTGGGGCGAACTTCTCTCCATCAACCCGGCGGGAATCACCATTCGCGGCATCGATCTCAACTCCTTCGATCACTTCGTCAACCAGATCAACGGCCCCGATCAGGAGCGCACCGGACTTCCAACACTCTTCTTCCCGATGAACCGCGTGGAGCGCATTGCGCTTGACGAATCTTCCGGCTCCATTCCGTCCCTCTCTGAGGTCTTCGCCCGCAAAGTCGGCCGCCCTATCGCCGAATATCTCGCTCAATTCGCCTGAGCTTCTGGAAGCTTCGCTGCCCGCTAAAATTACGCCTTGCGAGCGCCATGCGACAATGGTCGCAAACTGCGCTATCCTCATTTCACGGGTTTCAGGGTTGTACTTACGGACCCTGAATGAATACGGGTTTCGGGGTTTGTACTTCCAAACTCTGAACTAATAATGACAGGCCGCATCTGGACCGTTCCAAACCAAATCACTCTTCTCCGGCTCGGCTTTCTGCCGCTGTTTCTCATTCTGATTGTCTACGAACACTACCGCTGGGCCTTGCTGATTCTCGTTCTCGCCGGCCTCTCCGACGGCATCGACGGGCTGCTCGCGCGCAAGCTCGATCAAAAATCCTCCATCGGCGCGTACCTCGACCCCATCGCCGACAAACTTCTGCTCTCTTCTTCATTCGTGATTCTTGCGATGGAAAAGAAAATCCCCTGGTGGCTCACTATCATGGTCTTGAGTCGCGACATCCTGATGCTTATGGTTGCCGCGGTAATTATCTTGATTTCAGGATATCGTCCTTTTCCGCCTAGCCTGCTCGGAAAAGCCACCACCTTTTTTCAGATTGTCCTTGTTTTCGCCGCAGTTCTAGCCGCCGCCTACAGCAGCCCGGCCCTTCCCGAAATCAACCGCCTGCTCGCCTATCTGGTCGCCGCCCTCACCACCATTTCCGGCTTCCACTATTCCTTCGCCACCGCCCGCCGCCTCAGCTCTTAGCGCTGTCGGAATATTGTTCCCAGGCTCTCTCGTTTCTATTTCGAATTTCGCATTTGCCATTCGAATTTCACTATTTCGATTTTCGAGCCTTCACGCCAGCATCTTCTGCGGTCCGCCCGCGGTGAGTAACAACCTCGGCTCCGTCAATGCCTGTACCTGTTCGACTGTCGTATCCTCTGCAATCTCTCGAAACACTAATCCCTCCGGCGTGACCTCAATCACGGCCAACTCCGTCACGATATAGTTCACCACTTCCACGCCGGTCAGCGGCAGCGAACACGTCTTCAAAATTTTTGGCTTTCCATCCTTCGTCGCATGCTCCATCGCCACAAACACGCGCTTCGCGCCCGCCACCAAATCCATCGCGCCGCCCATGCCCTTCAGCATTTTCCCCGGTACGGCCCAGTTGGCCAGCGTCCCTTTCTCATCCACCTGCAGCGCGCCCAGCACTGTCAAATCCACATGCCCGCCACGAATCATCCCAAACGAATCCGCGGACGAGAAATAGCAGCTTCCCGCCAATTCGCTGATCGTCTCTTTTCCCGCATTAATCAAATCCGGGTCGACTTCTGAATCCAGCGGATACGGCCCCACTCCCAGCATTCCGTTCTCCGACTGCAGAATCACTTCCATCCCCGGCGGCACATGATTCGCCACCAGCGTCGGTATCCCGATGCCCAGATTCACGTAGAAACCGTCGCGCAACTCCCGCGCAATCCGCCGCACAATCCGCTCCCGCTTTTGGTCGTCTGTTAGCGCCATGTTCAAAGATTCGTCCTTACAATGCCTTCCTCACCGTTCTCCGCTCGATGCGCTTCTCGTACTTCTCGCCCTGAAAAATTGCGTTCACATAAATCCCGGGCGTATGAACGTTATCAGGGTCCAGCGAACCCAACTCCACCAACTCCTCGACCTCCGCAATCACGTACTCCGCCGCCGTCGCCATCATCGGATTAAAATTCCGCGCCGTTTTCCGGTAAATCAAATTTCCCCAACGATCGCCCTTCCACGCCTTGATAAAGGCAAAGTCCCCGCGAATCCCGCGTTCCATCACATACTGTCGCCCATCAAACTCGCGCGTCTCTTTTCCCTCAGCCACCATTGTTCCGAATCCCGTGGGCGTATAAAACGCAGGAATTCCCGCTCCTCCAGCGCGGATCCGTTCCGCAAAGGTTCCCTGCGGATTCAATTCAAGCTGCAAGTCCCCGCTCGTTACCAGCTGCTCGAATAGCTTATTCTCGCCGACGTATGTCGAAACCATCTTCCGCACCTGCCGCTTGTCCAGCAAAATCCCAATCCCAAATCCATCCACTCCCGCATTGTTCGACACAATCGTCAGGTCCTTCGTTCCTTTCCTCCGCACCGCCGCAATCAGATTCTCCGGTATCCCGCACAGCCCGAATCCGCCCATCAAAATCGTCATCCCATCCCGCAACTTCTCGATCCCCACATCCGCCGACGCAATCCTCTTATCCATTCTCAACTCCAAACAGGCTGCAGATTTCCCCTGCGATTTCAGTGTAGCGGAGGGTTTATCCCGCGGTTGTTCTTTGCTCTTACCTAGCGCCCGCCTTCTACTTGTCCCGCCCACACCGCGAAAAGAGTGTACGAGTCACCTACCCATCACGCAATCGTTCACGATGCGAATAGTAGCACCGGAAAGAATCTGCCCATTAGGAACAGCAATTCGGGCGGGCCTCCACCAGTTCTTCAGCCCCCTACAAATCCAGAATCTGTTCGAGGTGCCGCAGCAATCGCTCCAGCTCGAAAATACACGCAAACCTTCATCGCGAGTGTTTCCGTCCGTTCCGGTCGCTCACTTCTTCATTTGCCACGCTTCCAAGAACTTCCCGCAAGAGCGCGCTGGTTCATTTCCTAACTCCTTTCTTTTCAGCGCCGCGCTTGGCCGTTTCCCAAAAGGGAATCCCATGAGCTTGCGCATTGGAGGTGGAAAGGTAAATGCCAGTTACAGCGATCGCAGGAGTTTGTACAGCTCGTTGGCAGATTCGAAATCGGCTTCGAGGTCACGCGACGCCAGCCGCTCGCGCAAATCGTCCAGCCGCCGCGCAAACAAATCGAGCGAAGCCGACAGCAATTCCCGGTTCGTCAGCACAATGTCGCGCCACGTCGAATAAGGACTCCCTGCCAACCGCAGCGTGTCGCGCAAGCCTGGTCCCGCCAGTGTAATCGGCAAACCGTTCTCGTCGAGGCGGTCATAAAGAAATGCTGCCAGAGCCACTGCCGTAAGCTGTGGCAAATGCGAAGCGAGCCCTACGGCATAATCGTGTTGCTGCGCGCCGATCCACAGTGGCTGCGCTCCAATCTTTTCCAGGATTTTCACGAACGCCGCAATGCGCGGTTCGCTGGCGGTGGGCGTGGCGATGGCGTCGCCCTCTGCAATCAGCGCATAGGTGTGCCCTCGGAAAAGCTCTTCCTCCGCAGCGGCAATTCCGGAGAGCTCCTTGCCCGCCATGGGATGCCCGCCGAGGAATATCGCGCTATCGGTTGTTCCCTGAAAGTGCTGCACCGCTTCTTCCATGATTCGCTGCTTCGTGCTGCACGCGTCAGTCACCAAGGCGGACGCTGGCGCGTGGCTCGCAATCTCGGAAAGAATATCCAGGGTCACGGCAATGGGCAGAGCGATATAAATCAGATCTGCCTTTTCAAGTGCACGGCCCAAATTTCCGGAAAAAGTTTCATCGAACGCGCGGCGAACTTGCGGTTCGCGAACAACTTCCGGGCGGTCCCACCCGGAAATATGAATGTCGCGAAGATTTTTGCGCAGCGCCAGCGCGAAAGAACCACCAATCAGCCCGGTTCCAAGAATCGCCACGCGACGAATGAGATGTGCAGTCATGGAGATGAATCAGGCAATACGCCGGCCGATCGCAGGCGCAATAATCCGCAGCTCGGCCATCAGCCGAGTGAACGCGGGCGGTTCGAGCGACTGCGCGCCATCGGAAAGCGCATGCTCGGGATCGTTATGCACTTCGATGAGCAATCCATCTGCGCCAGCAGCAACGGCCGCACGCGCCATCGGTGGAACTTTGTCGCGGCGTCCCGTTCCGTGCGAGGGATCGGCCCACATCGGCAAATGCGAAAGTTTCTGGATTACTGGAATCGCGGCCAGATCGAAAGTGTTGCGCGTGTACGTTTCAAAAGTTCTGATACCGCGCTCGCACAAAATCACGTTGTAGTTGCCGCCCGCCAGAATATATTCGGCGCTGAGCAGCAGTTCCTCCATCGTCGCGGCCATTCCGCGCTTCAGCAGTACCGGCTTGCGCACTTCGCCGAGCGCGCGCAGAAGGTGGTAGTTCTGCATGTTGCGCGCGCCGACCTGATAGATGTCCACATAGTGGCCCATCATTTCGACTTGCGACGGGTCCATTACTTCACTGACGGTGAACAGCCCGAATTTATCGGCTGCTTCGCGCATCAGTTTCAGACCTGGTTCGCCCATTCCCTGAAACGCGTACGGCGAAGTACGCGGCTTGAACGCCCCCGCGCGCAGAATTTTTGCGCCGGCTTTGGCCACGTCCTCTGCGATGGCGTGAATCTGTTCGCGCGATTCCACCGAGCACGGTCCGGCAGCGACCACAACTTCGGGCCCGCCGATTTTTACGCCGCGTCCAAGATCGATAATCGTGCCTTCCGGCTTGAACTGCCTGCTGGCAAGTTTGAACGGCTGCGTGATGCGCATGACTTCGCGCACGCCTTCCAGCAATTCAAAATCGCGATGATCGAAATCGCGGTGCACACCCACTGCGCCAAGTACAGTGTGCGAAGCTCCCGTGGAACGGTGCACGTCAAAGCCGTGAGCGATGAGCTTGTCAATTACGTTTTGAATCTGGGCATCCGATGCGCCCTCTTGCATAACGATTACCATGGGGATTACGCAGTTCCCTTTCGACTGAGTGCTGATTCGTTGGCAGAAATATTTTGGCGCACGCAAAAAAGAAATGCGCAACGCAAACTAAATTCAAGAATCACTGCGGCCGCCGCCTTTCGCGTCGACTTTTCCGTCAGAGTCTTTGTGCATGGCGATACGCTCCGCGGAACGCGCTTCGTCGATGATGCGCTCGAACAAACGGCGAATCGCTGCATCCGTGAGCGGCCCGCCGTTATTGTGCTCCGCATTTTCAAGAACTTCCCTTTCACGGTCCGGCTGATAGAGCGGCAAATTCGCCTGCTGCTTCAACTTCCCGATTTCCAGCGCGCACTTCGAGCGCTCGTTCAACAACTCAACCAGCTTGCGGTCGATTTCATCGATGCGGCGGCGCCAATCGGCAAGGTTCATGTGGCACCCTCGCCCCGCTGCACTTTGGCCTCGCGGCGCGAAAGTCCGCTGCGTCCAGCGTCCTTCAGAGAGCGGATGCGATCAGCGAGGGTCGTGGCAGCGGCATCGATTCCAGCTGCATTTGGATTTGCAGTTGTGGCCTTCTCGATTTCAGAAACAAGCGCGGAGCCGACTACCGCAGCATCCGCAAGACCACCAAGAACGGAAACGTGGCCGGGCAGCGAAATGCCGAAACCGACCGCGATGGGGAGTTGCGTAACGCTACGTGTGCAGCGAAGCAGCGCAGGCAGATCATCCGGCAGAGCATCTTTTGCTCCGGTTACAGCTGTCCGCGAAATCAGATACAGAAATCCGGAAGAACACGCTGCAATTTTTTCCAGACGCTCGGCAGTGGAAGTAGGCGCTCCAAGAAAAACCGTATCGAGATGATGAGCTGCGAGAATGCGGCGGTACTCCTCCGATTCTTCGGGAGTGAGGTCGGTGATGAGCACGCCGTCGGCTCCGGCAGCGGAAGAGGTCGCCGCGAATTTTTCGAGACCCATTTGGAAAACCGGGTTGTAGTAGCTGAAAAGAACGATAGGAACTTCGCTCGCAGGAGAATTTGACTTGCGAATTTCACGCACCAGGTGGATCACGCCTGCCAGCGTCGCACCATTTTTTAATGCCCGTTCGGACGCGCGCTGGATCGTCGGACCATCCGCAAGCGGATCACTAAAGGGCACGCCCAGTTCGATGACATCAGCTCCCGCTTCCGCCATCGCCAGAACAAACTTCAGCGTCGCCGCGAAAGAAGGATCGCCAGCCGTGATGTAGGCAACAAGCCCCATCTCGCCCGAAGCGCGAAGCTCCGCGAAGCGGCGCGTAATGCGAGTCGTGCGATGTGCCTCAGCGCTCATACTGGAATGCAATAGATTAACACCAAGAGCGAATGCCCCGCCCCAGAATGCAACGTTTTGCAAACGCCTGACATATGGCGGAAACAAGCGACACCCGGAATTATCAGGATTTTTCGCCGAGGGAGCGCGCGTAAGTGTCCATATCTTTGTCGCCGCGGCCGGAGAGATTGATGATGACCAGATCTTCGGGTGTGAATTGCGGCATGCGCTCGATGAGTCCGGCGATGGCGTGGGCGGATTCGAGCGCGGGAATGATGCCTTCGGTGCGCGCCAGAAGTTGCGCTGCGTCAAGGGCAGCAGCATCGGTAACGGCGGAATATTCGGCACGGTGCTGATCAGCGAGCCAAGCGTGCTCGGGGCCGATGGCGGGATAGTCGAGACCCGCGGAAACGGAATGCGTGGTAGCGATTTGACCATCTTCCGTTTGCAGGACGTACGTGTAGGTGCCCTGCAAAATGCCCGGTCGCGCTCCGGTAAAACCCTGCGCTGCAGCGAGGCGTGCGGCGTGTTCGCCGAGTGCATTGCCGCGTCCGCCGGCTTCGATGCCAACCATTTTTACGGACTCATCTTTCAGGAATTCATGAAAGAGGCCGATGGCGTTCGAGCCGCCACCAACGCACGCGAAAAGATGCGTGGGCAAACACTTTTCCGCTGCAAGGATTTGTGCGCGGGCTTCGCGGCCAATGCAGGAATGAAAATCGCGCACCATCGTCGGATACGGATGCGCGCCAAGAACGGAGCCGAGAAGGTAGTGCGTAGTACGGACGTTGGTGACCCAGTCGCGCATGGCTTCATTGATGGCGTCTTTCAAAGTGCGGCTGCCGGACTCGACGCCGATAACTTCCGCGCCGAGCATGCGCATGCGGGAAACATTGAGTGCCTGGCGCGCCATGTCTTCCGTGCCCATGTACACAGTGCATTCAAGGCCCAGATGCGCTGCCACGGTGGCAGTGGCAACGCCGTGCTGCCCTGCCCCGGTTTCAGCGATGACACGCGGCTTTTTCATCTGCACGGCGAGCAGCCCCTGGCCGATGGCGTTGTTGATTTTGTGTGCGCCGGTGTGAAGCAGGTCCTCGCGTTTGAGATAAATTTTTGGCCCGTTACCAGAATGGGCAAGATGCGCGGTCAGACGAGATGCGAATTGCAATGGCGTCGGTCGTCCCGCGAAATTTTTCAGCAGATCGTTGAACCTGGCCTGGAACCCTGGATCGGACTTAGCGAGTTCGTAGGAGCGCTCAAGTTCCAACAGCGGAATCATGAGCGTCTCCGGAACGTAGCGGCCACCGTATGGGCCGAAGCGTCCGGGAACCGCGCCCGGGATAATAAATTGAGAGACCATGGAAAGATTATTGTCGCATAGGTGGCGGCGAGCCGAAACTGAATGGGTTGCGAGAGCCAGGACATCGTGGGAAATGACTCACCGAAGGTGGCCTTTACGAAGAGACTTGCTGGTTGGCGCGGGCGACTTCGGCGAAGAATGCACGGAGCTTGCCGGGATCCTTTTTGCCGGGCTGGGATTCGACGCCGCTCGCGACGTCCACCGCATAGGGGCGAACGGTGAGGATGGCTTCAGCAACATTTTCCGGAGTGAGACCGCCGGCGAGAAGGATGGGGAATTTGGTGGCGGCGCGTTTTGCGATTTTCCAATCGGCGATGCGGCCGGTGCCGCCGAACTTCTTCGATGATGAGTCAGAGATCGCAGCGTCGAGAAGAAATGACCTCGCCGAGTTATGCGCGCGAAATTGCGCGAAGGAGAATTTTCGATCGGTGCGAAACGCTTTAATCACAGGAACATGGCGCGCGCAGGCCGCGGTGACAGCAGCGGATTCGACGCCATGGATTTGGACCGCACTGAGATGTAACGATTTTGCGAGCGCGAGTACGGACCTGGAATCCCAATTCACGAAGACGCCAACGGTTGAAACGAGCGCGGGGATTTTGCGGAGAATTTTCCAGGCGTCGGCGGGCGCGATGCAGCGCGGACTTTTTTCGTAAAAATTGAAGCCGAGCGCGTCGGCGCCAAGTTCAACGGCGAGTCGCGCGTCTTCAAGGCGAGCGATGCCGCAAATTTTGACGCGGACCAATTGCGCTATTCTCCCTGCGGCTTGCCGCCGAGCAACTCGGCGAGAGCGGCGGCAGGATCGGGAGCGAGCATCAGGCTTGTGCCGACCAGGAAAGCATCGAACCCAGCGGCGCGCAATTTCGCAACCTCGCCCGGGGTGCGAATGCCAGATTCGCTGACAGCAATGCACTCGTCGGGAACTTGTTCGATCAATTCCCAAGAAGTTTCGATGCGGACATCGAGCGTTTTCAGGTTACGATTGTTGATGCCAATAATTTTTGAACCCGCCTCGATAGCCCGACTCAGTTCTTCGCTGGTGTGAACTTCGACTACTGGCTCCATGCCAAGTTCCCTGCCAAGGCCGATCAAATCGATGAGCTGCTGATCGCGCAGCGTGGCAACGATTAACAGAAAACTGTCCGCATCATTCGCGCGACTTTCCCAAACCTGCCACGGATCGAAAATAAAATCTTTGCGAAGAACTGGAAGCTGAACGTTTTCTCGCGCGTCGCGAAGATTCTTGAGTGAACCGCGGAAAAATTCGCCTTCGGTGAGAATGGAAAGCGCGGCGGCGCCCGCGGCTTCCAGTGAAGTCGCAAGCGTGATTGGATCGAAAGGATCGCGAATCACGCCGCGCGAAGGAGATGCCGGTTTCAGTTCGGCGAGAATATTGATTCCCGGGCGCGTCAAAGCCGCGGAAAAATCACGCAGAGAGCTTGCTGCCTTTACGCCGTACTTCAGCGCCGTTTGCGGAAGAACCTTTTTGCGGTGCTCGACTTCCAGCAGGCGGGCTTCGAGAATGCGATCGAGAACCGTGCCGGTGTAAGGAGGAGTGTGCATAAGAGCGAAATAGTATGCTAGAGGGCGAGGTTCTGAGAGTCAAACGTACGGCGCAGGCCTGAATTGGACATTAGCATTCGGAGAAAGCCATGACGGAAGTAAGATTGGGAGTGACCACGGGAATGGGATATCGCGCATTATACAGAAAGTTGCTGGAAGAGATTGCGCAAGAGGCCGACCAGATTGCCTTGAAATATTTTCGCGCGATTGAGCTCCGAGTCGAGCGGAAAAAAGACGGCACGGCAGTAACGCAAGCGGATCGCGCAGTGGAGGAGATGGCGCGCGCAAAGGTGGCGGCCAGCGGGTTGGAACTGGACGTCTTGGGTGAAGAGATGGGTGGCGGGCCCGAAGCGGCTCCCTCGCCGGGCGCGCGGCCGCGCCTGATTATCGATCCGATTGACGGAACGGAAGAATTTTCGCGTGGTATTCCTACCTTTGGAACGCTGCTGGGGATCGAGCACGACGGCGAAATTGTAGCGGCGCTGGCGAGCGCTCCGGCGCTGCGGTCGCGTTGGCAGGCCTACAAAGGTGAAGGGTCGTACCGAGAAGAGAGAAGATTGCAGGTTTCGAGCGTTGAGAAATTGCAAGATTCGATGGTGTTTTCTACGGGAACTGGCCCGAGCAAAGACTCAGCAGACCAGACACGCATTCGAAAATATCTGGACGCGGCGCGAAACAGCCGATCGTTTGGCGGATTCTGGCAGCACATGCTGGTGGCCGAGGGAGCGATTGAGGCGGCGCTTGATTGGACATCAAGGCCGTGGGATTTAGCGCCGCTGATATTGATTGTGCAAGAGGCAGGCGGAAAGTCCACATCGTTAAACGGGCGAGCAACGATTTATGAGAAGAGTCTGTTGAGCACGAATGGGCGAATTCACGAAGAAACGTTGAACGTATTGAGATGAGTGGGAAAGCCCGATCCATTTGAATTCTCAATGCAAAGAGAAGTGAAACGCTGTCCAAATTGGTTCTATTCCAAGAGTATTAACCGCGTAGGCTGAACTGAAGTGAGGATTGATTCTGCGTCGCGCGGAGAATATTTTATGGAAACAGCTCAACAGGCCAGGAAAGCGGAGCAGTTGCGGAAGCTGCATAAGGGCCCACGAATTCTGATTTTGGCGAATGCGTGGGACGTAATCAGCGCCAGGATCGTAGAAGACGCCGGATTTCCGGCCGTGGCAACGACAAGCGCGGGAGTTGCAGCGGTGCTGGGTTATCCGGACGGCCAACGCGTTCCGCAACGAGAGGTGCTGGAGTTTGTCGCGCGAATCGCCCGCGCAGTGAGCGTTCCCGTCACTGCAGACATGGAATCGGGATATGGCACAAGTCCGGCGGACATGGCCGAAATGGCTCGCGCGCTCGTCGACGCAGGAGCGGTGGGACTAAACCTTGAAGATGTAACCGGGGATGACGAGGGCTCACACGTCGAAATTGGATTACAAACGGAAAAGATCGCGGCAGTCCGGGAGGCTTCGGCAGCAGCGGGAGTTCCACTGGTGATCAATGCGCGGACGGATGTTTACCTGATGCCGATTGGGCCGGAAGAAACGCGTTTCGAGCGGACCGTAGAGCGCTTGCGTGCCTACCGCAAAGCTGGCGCGGATTGTGTTTTTGCTCCGGGAATCAGGGACAAGGAAACGATTGGAAAACTGGTCCGAGCGGTCGATGGTCCGCTGAACATTCTGTTGCAGCCTGGCGGCCCGAGTGTGGCGGACCTTGAAAAACTTGGAGTCGCACGGGCGAGCATCGGCTCTGGAACGATGCGTGCTGCTCTCGGAACAGCGCGGAAATTCGCCAAGGCGCTCTCCGAATACCGCGACCACGCCGAATTCATGAAGGATGCGGTGCCGTACGACGAAGTGAATCGCCTGCTCGGACGCGACTCGTAATTTTTCGCGGTACGTTCGCGGGAGAAGTTCCGTGCGTGTATACTGCGCGACGCGATGCACGACGAAATTTACGGAAGCCCGCACGACAACTCGCGCGAAAGACCGCAGCAGCTGCGAATCCTGGAGAAAGAAATAATCACCTGCCGGGAGTGTCCGCGGCTGGTGGAATATCGCGAAAAAGTAGCGCGACAAAAACGTCGTGCATTCCGCGATTGGACATATTGGGGCCGTCCGGTGCCGGGATTTGGAGATCCGCAGGCGGAACTTTTTGTTCTGGGACTAGCACCAGCGGCGCATGGAGCTAACCGGACGGGGCGCGTGTTTACAGGCGATCGTTCGGGAGATTTTCTATACGCGGCGCTCCACAGGACGGGCTTTGCGAGCCAGCCGACTTCCGTTCATCGCGACGACGGGCTAACGCTCAACAAGGCGTTTATCGCCGCGGCCGTGCGCTGCGCCCCTCCGGCAAACAAGCCGCTGCCGTCTGAAATCCTGAATTGCCGTGGGTATCTGGAGCGCGAACTGGCGTTGTTGCGCCCCAAGGTCGTTCTGGCCTTGGGGAAAATTGCGTGGGACGCCTACCTGGATGTTTTGAAGAGCCAGGGCGTGATTGCGTCGCGAGCAAAGTTCGTGTTCGCGCATGGAGCGGTCGCGAAATTGCCGGGAGATGGACCCAGGCTGGTCGGCGTGTATCATCCAAGCCAGCAAAACACGCAAACAGGGCGAGTGACGTCAGCAATGTACGCCAAAGTGCTGCGCCGCGTTCGGCAACTCCTGGAGGAGCCGCCGCAAAAGCCATAAACGCGCAATATCAAGAGGGTGCAAGGTTTTGCCGTCGGACTGCGTGGTGCGGATGGCAGCCCGCTCTACTGCTTACCGTTTGTGCTTCCTCGAAATTTTCAACTGACTGAAAACAAGTCAATTAGATCCGCGTTAGGGAATCGGTTCGGCAAGTGGAGTGCTGTCTTTCCATGTGTCATCCGAGGAGAAACACAATGGTCCGTGGACAGATTCGATTGAGCAAGCGGAAAATATGGATCGCGATGAATTTTCTGGTGTTCGCTGGCCGGTCGTATGGAGTAGCCGATGCGCAGGAACCGCGAGACGAGGGTCAGCCAGCAGCACGAGCCGAAGTGATGCCGCAGCAGATGACGCACCCGGCGGATGGGTCGCGTCATGGCGGGTTGCCGATGGAAGCGTATGCAGTGGTGCCTGGAACGCGAGTGTTGGTTCGGCTGGAAGACGAACTGGAAACGGGCGAGACAAAGCAGGGCCGACGATTCAGCGTGAGGACACTCGAGCCTCTGGCGGCGGGTAGCGGGATTTATTTGCCTTCGGGAGTGCAGATCCGCGGGCACGTAAGCCGCGTGGAGCCGGCAGGAATTACCGGACGCGCGAAAATCTGGCTGGTGTTTGACGAGATTCGAACGAGATTTGGGCCACTGCCGATCGTGGCAGATGTTGTGGGTGTGCCCGGAGATCACAGCGTGAGGTCGAGCCCGGAAAAAGAAGGGTTGATCGAAGGCAAGACGAGTACTCAGAAAGCCGCGGCAGAAGCGGCTGGAGAAGGCGCCGGAATGGGCGCGCTGCATGGAATCAAGCGCAAAAATGCCAAGGAAGCTGTCGAGGGCGCGGCGGAGGCGGCGCTTGCGGCGTACTTAATGGAAGCTGGGCGAGGACACGAACTGCAACTGCCGAAGGGCTCAAAGCTGGAGATCGAATTAGAGCGCGCATTGTACCTCGTGAAAGAATAATGTTGAAAGAATAAGCGGCGAAAGAATAAGAACAGGGCGAGAACGGCAAAACCGGATGATTGGAGTGCTCTTGTACGGGATGGAATGCTGGAGCGAAATACCGTGCTGCTGCAGAAACCGTTCACGGAGAAGAAGTTTCTGGAAGTGATCCAACAGATGAAGGTAAGCGTACGCAGCTAATTGCTGTTTCCTCTTCGTTATCCCCAAAACCCGAATCGCCTTCCTGACTCTTCGCTGCGCTTTGCAGTGGTGGAGAATGATTGGTAGATTGAGGAGGTCCAGCCAGCCGTAGATTCTGAGAAGATAAGAAGGGTTCATGAGCGAGGTTCAGCGAATGGTGGACGAGAAAAGGGCCGGTATCCGCGCTGTGGAATTCGCGGAGCGCAAGGACCGGGTGTTGATCGTCGAGGATGAAGAGAACGCCCGGAAAGGTTACGAACAATTATTGCAGCGCTGGGGGTACGAGGTTCTGAGCGTCGGGACGGCAGAAGATGCGCTGGCGAAATTCGGCAGCTATCAGCCGGATACGCTGATCGCGGACGTCGAGCTGCCGGGTATGAATGGGCTGGACTTGCTGAGCCAGCTGGGGTCGGAATTGACAGATGTGCCGGCGATCATCATTACCGGAAAAGGAAGCGAAGAGCGGGCGGTAGCGGCGATCGAGGCGGGAGCGTTCTGGTACATCGAAAAACCGCTAAAGGGGCCGGTGCTGCGCGCGTTGCTCGACCGCGCACTCGGCAAAGCGAGAGACGCACGGCAACTTGTAGTGCTGCAAAGGCAGTTGCGTGAAGCTGGCCGACTGGGCGATCTGGTGGGCGCTTCGAAGCCGATGCAGGACGTGATGCGGATCGTGGAGATGGCAGCGCCAAGTTCTGCCTCAGTATTGATCACGGGAGAGACCGGTTCGGGGAAAGAAATCGTAGCGCGAACGGTGCATAAGCTTTCACCGCGCGCTGGCGGACCATTTGTGGCGATCAATTGCTCGGCAATTCCAGAGTCGTTGATGGAGAGCGAAATCTTCGGGCACGAACGTGGCGCGTTCACGGGAGCCGCGGAGCGCCGTATCGGCTGCTTCGAACTGGCGGACGGCGGCACACTATTGCTGGATGAAATCGGGGAGATGCCGGCGCCAACGCAGGCAAAACTTTTGCGCGTGCTCGAAGATCGAAAAGTAAGGCGGCTAGGCAGCAAGGTGGAAACACCGGTGGATGTGCGAGTCGTAGCTGCGACGAACAAGGATCCAGAGCAGGCCGTTTCGAGCGCACACTTGCGGCAAGATCTTTATTTTCGACTGAACGTTTTTCACATTCACTTGCCGCCGCTTCGCGAGCACAAAGAAGACATACCTTTACTTACGGAATATATCCTGCGAGACATCAACGTAAAGCACAGCAAGAGCGTAAAGGGTGTCGGAGCGGAGGTGATGGATATTTTCATGAGCCATACCTGGCCGGGCAACATCCGTGAATTACGAAACGTGCTGGAGCGCTCGACAATCATGTGCGAGAAGGACCTGATTACGCGCGCGTGCCTGCCGGACGAATTTGGAAAGTCTGTGACGAAGAGTCCCAGCGATCTGGGGGCCATCAAATTCCCGATTGGAACAACGGTAGACGCGATGGAGCGCGAGTTGATCCTGCAAACGCTGGCTGCAACAGGAAACAACAAGACGCGCGCCGCGGAATTGCTGGGAATTAGCCTGAAGACGCTTCACAACAAACTGAAGGAGTACGGCGGCGAGCGAGCCGAAGGGGAGTAAACCGCGACAATGCAGCTCGGGCTTCGTACCAAGCTGACCCTGGTGATGACGGGATTGGTGTTTCTGGTCGTCGTGGTGTTGTCGGCGATCTTCGTGGCGCGGCTTACAAGCCAGGTTATTCACGATACAAATACGCGAGCAAACGAACTGGCACAGCAGATGTTCGAACAGGCGAAACACGCGCTCGAAGATGCTAAAGAAGCCGGCGAACGGCCAAATTCGAACAGCCCGGAAGACCGTCACGCTTATGTGAAGCGTGCATTTCAAACCAGCGATGGTCTGATGGCCGCTTTGCAGTCACCACTGGGATCGAATCCGTGGATCTATGACGTTTCGATCGTAGACCATGATGGCCGGGTGTTGATTTCGAGCGACCAAAAGATGGTCGGCACAACTGCCCAGACACGGCCGCCGTTCGCGCAAATTGACCGCAGCAATTTTATTCGTCAGATGAAACTCCTGTACGGGCCACAACGGGTCTTCGACACTTCCTACGCGTTCACCATGGCGGGCGCGCCCTTCGGCGAAGTGCGTATCGGAATATCGATTCCGTTACTGCGCGATGCCAATTCCTCCAGTTTGCGCACCTCGGGAGCGATCGCGCTGGTCGCGTTGCTGGTGTCAACAGGACTCGCGATGGTGGTGAGTGGAGCGACGCTCGCGCCTCTGCGCGACATCTCAGCACAACTGGACCGAATATCCGCCGGCCAATACGACACGCCTCCCGCGGAAAGCAAAAGCTTCGCAGTGTTCTCTGGCTTTGGCAGCTTTGGTGGTGGTGCCGATGAGCTCGGCCTGGTTAGCCGCAAGATTTCGCAAGTAGGCCAGCAGCTGCGCGGCGTGCACGAAATCTTCAGCACCATGCGCGAAAACTTGAATTCGGTAATGGCAGGGTTGGAGGATGGCCTGCTGCTATTCACGCGCGACGCGCGCGCGGTAATGGTGAGTCCCGCGGCGGAAAAATTCCTCGGTGCCCCGGCTGGCCAGTTTCTGGGCAGGCGGGTAACGGAAATTTTCCCGCAAGACCATCCGCTGAGGCAGGCGTTGCATCTTGAGGGAGACGCATTCCGGGAGACCGCAGCCGAAACGGAACTAAAAACGGCGGGGGGAGTGCGGCGTGTTGGAGTGAGCGTGCAGGCGATTCACGAGGACGGCGAGCAGATGGGCGCACTCGTCACCCTGCGAGATCTCGATTCGCTGGAGAGCATCAATACGCAGTTGCAAGTGAGCGAACGGCTTGCGGCGTTGGGCCGCATCACCGCCGGCGTCGCGCACGAGGTAAAGAACCCGCTAAATTCGATGAGGCTGTGGCTTGAAAACCTGAAGGAATCGCTTCCACCTGAACAGGATGCCGGGGCACAACAGGCAGTGCAGGTGTTAGACAAAGAAATCGATCGCCTAGACGCGGTAGTCAAACGCTTTCTGGATTTTACGCGACCCGTGGAGCTGAAGCTCGAAGCGACCGATCTTGCGGAACTGTTGCGCGAGGTGATGCGCGTGGCGCATCCGCAACTGCAGAGGGCGGGAGTGGAAGTAGAAGAGTTGCTAGGCAATGGCATACCAGAAGTGTGGGCCGACCGGGATCTGCTGAAGCAGGCAGTGCTGAATCTGGTCCTGAATGCGGCAGAGGCCATGACCTCGGGCGGCGAACTTCGCGTGGAACTGGGACGACGCGGGGAGATGGCGGAGATCAGCGTTTCGGATACCGGAAATGGAATTCCGGCCGAGAACCAGCAAAAGATTTTTCAGCTGTTTTTCACGACGCGTCCCGGCGGCAGCGGAATCGGGCTGGCGACAACATTCCGAATTGTTCAGTTACACAATGGCTCGATTGACTTTCAATCGGAAGCCGGGCGCGGCACGACGTTCCGGATCGAATTGCCGCTTGCAGCATGAGACGCATCAAACGATTGTCGAGAGGTCGTTCCGAAATGTTGAATCGCAGGCAGTACGCCGCGACGATTGTTGTGTTTGCCCTCATTGCGCTGCTCAGTGAAGGATGTGCCGAGAGGCGTCCACGCGCGTATCCATGGGCGACGGCGATCCATGTGAAGCCGCGCACGCCGACGCCCGCGCCGGGATATAAACCGCCGCCGATCGATGACTCGGCTCCCGATTTGTCGTGGGATTTCGCGCCACAGCCGTCAAAACTGGTCGTTATCCGGCAGCCGGCGAGGCCGAGAGTAGCTGTTCAAGCGACGCAAGAGCCCACCGGCACCTCGAAAACAGAGACACCATTGCTTGCGCCGCAACTCTCAGAGCAGGAAGTTGCAACCGCGCAACAACAGATGAACGAGAGTGTCGCTGTCGCGCAGCGAAACTTGTCAAGCGCGAAGAGCCACCAGCTCAGTGCAACGCAAACGGATCTCGCGTCCAAAGTAAATTCCTTCCTCGAAGAATCGAAAGCCGCGGTAAAAGACGGCGACTGGACCCGCGCGAAAAACCTGGCCAAAAAAGCGCAGGTACTTTCCGAAGAGCTGGCACAATCGCTGTAGCTGCGATGCAGGGCGGCTTGGCTTTCCTGCACTGCAGAGAAACAGCTGACCATTCGTGGACATTTCGGACGCCATAGGGAGCCCGAGTCATTCGCGTTCACGAATGCGATAGAATGCAGGAATGAGATCCTACGACGCGATTATCGCCGGAGGCGGCTTGATCGGCAGCGCGATCGCCCTGGAATTGGCGCGCAACGATTTGCGCGTCGCGCTCTTTGACGCCCAAGACCCCGGTCGCGAAGCTTCGTGGGCCAGCGCTGGAATTCTCTCTCCCGCACCGGAAAATCCGGGAATGATTTCGATGGTGCCGCTTGGAATGGCGAGCCTGGCGATGTATCCCGAATTCATCGAGCAAGTGGAAGAACTGAGCGGGATTCAAACTGGATATCGAGCGAACGGCACGGTTGAGGCGCTCTTCTCGCGGCATGCGCGCGAGGAATTAAGCACTATCGTCGCGCTGCATCGCGGGCTGGGATTGAAAGCGGAGGCTATCTCTGCGCAGGAAGCGCGTGACCTGGAGCCCGATTTGAGCGAAGAGATGGAGGCGGCGGTACTTCGCCCCGACGAAGCGTCGGTTGACAACCGTCTGCTGGCGAGCGCGCTGATCGAAGCGGCAAAACGGAGTGGCGCGGAGATTCACGCTGGCAACGCGGTCGAAGCAATATGGCAAGAAGGTTCAGAGTGTCGCGGCGCGGTCGTTCGCGGAGAACAAATATCCGCGAAACACACGATTGTGGCGGCGGGATCTTTTTCTGCTCAAATCTCGGGCGCACAAACGTATGCGCCGGTGCGGCCATCCAAGGGTCAGATGGTTTCGTTGCGCTGTGATACTGCGCGAATCCAGCGTGTGCTGTGGTCAGAGCGGATTTACGTAGTGCCGCGGAATGATGGGAGAATCCTGTGCGGCGCGACGGTGGAAAATGCCGGCTTCGACAAAGTGGTCACTGCCAGCGGAATCCACGCGAACCTGGATGCGGCGATTGAACTGGCACCGATTCTTGCGCGAGCGCGCGTCGAAGATAGCTGGGCCGGTCTGCGGCCCGATTCGCCCGATCATTTACCAATCATTGGGCCCACGGACGTCCGGGGGTTATGGATTGCGACAGGGCACTTCCGCAGTGGCGTGCTGCTGACGCCAATCACAGCCAAATTGATTGGCGAATTTGTCTCGGCGAAAACGCCAAGCGTGGCTTGGGAAAAATTCAGCCCGAGGCGTTTCCAGGCAGCCAAAGAAACCGCGAAGGTCTCTGGTGCGCCAAGCTAAGCGGGAAATTTAGTTCACACGCGTTTTATTGTTGACGAGCCGGCGGCGGAGTAATCGGTTGCGCGTGACCGGTGTTTGAAAATTGCACGTAACTGGAATCGAGCGTCAGGTCACGCTCGATGACGATATCGAGCGTTGTACCTCGAGGGAGTTCCGCTTCAGGGCCACGCGTGAGCAGTACAGCACCCAGTCCCGCGAGCCCTCCAATGCCGGCGCCGATGCCAGCACCTTTGCCACCGCCAGCAATCGCTCCGATTCCTGCACCCGTCACAGTGGTAGTCGCGACGGTTCCCACGTCTTTTCCTTTTCCACCAGAGCCAGAAACTTTTCCTTCAGGGTCGGTGGTTTCCTTACCGCCCGTATCCGCGCTTCGTGGCGCAGCAAGCAAGTCAACCGTGTATCCGTTTGGCAGGATCAGTGACTCCAGCCGAAGGCGAAATTCCCCTTTTCCTTTGATGCGTCCCGGCCGCTTACTTTCGAGCAGTGAACCGCGAAGATAGGAGCCAACTGGAATCACGATCTGATTGTTCTGTGTGACTGGAAAAGCCGTATGGAAATAGAGCGAATCGCCAGCCTTCGCGCTGCGGGTCGAAATGCCATTTTCGAGCACGACGGCAAGGCGGGTTCCGGATGGAACGGTAAGTTTCTGACCTGGCGCACGCGGAGGAGCGGCGGGGCGCGCGACCGCTGGAGGCGGATCGATCTGCGGACCGTCGGGCTGCTGCGCGGACCCCGCGATCGCAGGCGTCAAAATCGTGAACGCCGCAAACAGCGCGCGATTTAAGGCTTGACCTGTGGATAGCATGCGCTTCCTCCGTTATAAGACTTCCGATGCGCCGACCGGTTCGACGGATGCCCGAAGTATATCGCGGCTGGCAGTACGATGGCGTTACGAGAGTTCGGACTTAACAGATTTGACACCGCGCGCCGTCCCCTGCAGTCTGTAGACCATCTTTCGGACAGGGGAGATTCGAACTATGGCAAAGCTGGCGTTGATCTACGGGATGCGGTTGCTGCCGGAAGAGGATTTGGGAGAACTAAAGGACGCAACGGTCATTTTGAAAAATGGCCGCACCGCACGAATCACCATGCACCTGATTGAAGGCAGTAAGGAAGAGATCGAAGCGACATTCCATCAATCGGTGCAGGCTTTTTTTGAAATGTATCCGGAGATTTGAAGCGCGCCGAAATTTAGCGATTACCGAAATTTTCGGGGTCGGCGTTGCGGTCGCCGAGATTGTCGTTGATCAGAATCGTGGATTGGCCTGTCAATTCAATGCGTTTGCGGCATTTGTGGCACGCGACCAGATCGTCCAGACGCACCATGTAGGATGACGCCTTCGCGAATTTCGCCCGGTCCTCACCGCCGGCGCCGCGGGGAAGCTCTTTCCGCTTGGTGCAAACTTTCCAGCGGACCGAAGCCGTGAACTCATTGCGGCAGCTTGGGCAGACAAGTTTCTGTGCCTTGTTTTCTTCCCGTTCCGTGTAAAACGCGCGCTCGTCCATGGTTAGCCCGCGGGAGTGCTCACCGCCTCGCCGATTGTAACAAATTTCAGGCCCAGGTCGCGCCAGCGAGGAAGCCAATATTCAAGAACCGCGAGCGTACGGGTGCGGTCGCTGTTCAATTGGCGATGTCCGCCGTCATGCAGGCAGAGAACATCGCCGGAGGAGCGACGCGGGGATTTGGCCGCATGGACTGCGATGGGTTTCATACGAGCGGTTAGTCGTTCAAGTGGCTTCTCTTGCCAATCACCGGGAAGGAGCGTCCACATGACGGTCTGCATGCCGAGCTTGCGCGCGCTACTGACCACCCAGGGATTGCGCAGGCCATAAGGCGGCCGAAAATATCTTGCTGGCGAGCCCGTGGCGTCTTGTAACGCGCCCTGACACTGCTGGAGTTGGTTGCGGACGGCGCGCGGGCCGAGCCAAAAGAGATTTGGATGCGTTTGGGTGTGATTTCCGAGCAGGTGTCCGCGCGAGGAAATCTCTTTTGTCAGTGCGCCACATGCTTGAACGAAGCGGCCAATCACGAAGAACGTAGCTTTGGCGTCGTGCCGGTCAAGTAGATCCAAGAGCCGTGGCGTGATTGCTGGATTTGGGCCGTCATCAAAGGTAAGTGCCAACTGCCGCGAAGAGGCGGTCTGACAGAGTGTCGCTCCAAAAAGCTGCGCGCGGGGATCTACCGCCGCGTACGAGATCACAGCGCCAGAAAGCGCAGCAGCCGCAGGAACTTGGATCAGCCAGGGATCCATGCCAATGATTTATTCCGGTCTGCGCAGCGATTGCAAGTCAATTCCCAATTGCTGACATTTTTTGTAAAGATGGCTGCGTTCGAGGCCCAGAGCGCGAGCAACATTGGTCATGTGAAAGTTGTGGCGGCGAATCTCGGTGAGCAAAACTTCTTTTTCGAAGGACTCAGTGCGCCCCGCGAGCGTGCCGGAAGCAGCTGCAAGCGATGAAATCGCATTGTCGTGCGGCAGGGTGTTGGTAGCAGGCAAGACAAGTTGAACGTCCTCGGCGGTGACCTTTTCGCCTTCGGCAAGAAGCACAAGTCGCTCGACGATGTTGCGCAATTCGCGCAAATTTCCAGGCCACGAATAGCGCCGCAACATGGCAATCGCATCTTCCGCGAATTCTTTTTCCTTCCAACCATTCTGCGACGCGACCTGTCGCGCAAAGTGGGCCAGGAGTTCAGCAAAGTCTTCCGGCCTTTCACGAAGGGAAGGAAGAAAAAGCGGAAACACATAGACGCGGTGAAAAAGATCGCGGCGAAAAGTATTTTGTGTGACGAGTTCCTCCAGGTTGCGGTGCGTGGCCACGACTACGCGGACATTCACTTTCACCGGTTTATCGCCGCCAACCCGCTCGATTTCGCTTTCTTCCAGCACACGCAGCAGCTTGGCCTGCATAGCCACGGGCATGTCGCCGATTTCGTCCAGAAAGAGCGTGCCGCCTTCGGCTTGTTCGAACTTGCCAGTGTGGCGGCCGGCGGCTCCGGTGAACGCACCTTTTTCGTGACCGAACAGCTCGGATTCGATTAATTCGGCCGGGACCGCCGCGCAATTCAGCGTAATGAAGGGCATATCGCGGCGTTGCGACCTGTCGTGAATCGCCCGCGCGACCAACTCCTTGCCTGTGCCGGTTTCGCCAAGAATACAAACTCGTGTTTCACTGGCGGCGACGCGGTCAATTTGCGCCAGCAGCTTTTTCATGGCGGCACCTGAGCCCACCAGCTGATGTTTGCCGAGACGGCGTTTCAGCTCCCTATTTTCGTCCTCCAGACGCGACAGCCGCAGCGCATTTTCCACGGTAACGAGAAGCTTGTCCGTCGAGAGCGGCTTTTCCAGAAAGTCGAGTGCGCCGAGTTTCGTTGCGCGCACCGCCATTTCGATATTTGCCTGGCCAGAAATTAGGATGACTGGGGCTTTCACTCCCGCATTTTTGATTTCTTCCAGAAATTCGAGGCCGCTCTTTCCAGGCATCACCACATCGGAAAAAATGAGATCAAATTTCTCGCTGCGCAGGAGCTCGACAGCACGACTAGCGTTGTCACATACAGTAGCTTCGTGTCCGGCAAGTCGAAACGCCCGCGAAAGTGAGGCCAGTGTGTTGGCGTCGTCGTCCACGAGAAGGAGATGTGCTTTTCGGGTCACAGTGCTTTCCGGATGCGCAAACTCAGTCGCTCGCCGCCGCTGTTTCTGGTGTAGCCGGTGCGGATTGGTCGGTGGTAGGGCTCGATGATAGCTTCTTCGCGGTCACGCCGGGCTGACGGCGCGGCAACTCGATACGAAAAGTCGTGCTGTGCCCTTCTTCGCTGGCCACGGAAATTGTGCCACGATGATCACTGACAACAGACTGCACAATGGCCAGACCCAAACCGGTTCCCTGCTGCTTGGTCGTGTAATAAGGCGTGAAAAGCCGCGAGCATTCTTCTGGAGTGAGTCCTTTGCCGGTGTCCGCCACCTCGATGCGAATGCCGGACTGAATTTCCGAAGTGCGAAACGTGAGTGTACCGCCCGCGGGCATCGCATCCAGCGCATTCAGCACCAAATTCTGAAATGCCTTGTGCAGCAGATCGGGGTCGCCGTCGATATCCGGGAGATTCTCTTTCAGGAAGTACTCCGTCGCAATATTGGGCTTGCCGACTTCGTGAAATTGCGGTTCGAACAAACGAACTGCGCTTCGAATCGCTTCGTTGATGTGCATCCGCGAAAATTCGGGCGGTGGCATCTTGGAAAAATCGCTGAAACGGTTGACGATCGAGTTTAGGTTCGCAAGTTCGGCCTTCAGCGTTGCCGTGGATTCGTTGAAAACTTCCAGAAATTGGTCCGGACCAAGCTGCCGCGCGCGCTGCATGTTTTCGACGGTGATTTGCAACGGAAACAATGGATTGCGCAGTTCGTGCGCGAGGCGGCGTGCCAATTCTCGCCACGCAGCGACGCGTTCAGTCTGCACAAGCCGTTCGCGCTGCGCCGCGAGCGTTTGTGTCATGTTGTTAAATGCTGACGCAAGTTGTCCGGTCTCGTCACGCCCGCTCAAGTTGATGCGCGTGTCCCAATGGCCGGCGGCGACTTCGCGCGCACCTTCCGCAAGTTCTTCGATCGGACGAGTAATGCGCGCGGACACCCACCAGGTCAGCAGCAAACCGATAAGAATTGCGGCAGCTGCGACCACAGCAGAAAGCTTCATAATGTGGCGGGTCAAAAGAACAAGATCACCGCGCGAACTGCCAACCAGCAGAGCGCCGAGCAATTCTCCGCCGCGTCCGGTTAGGGGCAGCACGTGAAAGGATTCGGCTGACGCAGCGTCAGTCGTCCATTGAATTGTCTGCACCAGTGGCGCGGGCTGCTTTTGAATTTGCGCAATAATCGGTGCGAACCGTTCGGGTTGATCGACGTCGCCGTTCGCTGCGGTGATATCGCCTGGTACAAACGTGGCGTCCAGATTCAGATAAAGCAGCGTGCGCATTCCCGCCGGAGCCACAAGCGAAGCCAGAAAGTTTCTATCCAGCCGCCGACCGCCAATCGCATAAAAGGGCCGCGTAACATTAGGTTGCGTGCGAACCGCGGTCAACGCGACCGCAGATTCATTTGGCAATTCTTCCTTGCGCAGGAATGACTCCGTGCCGTTCCAATCCTTGGCGTTCGTGACCCAGGTTTCCTTGTACCCGACACGGGCCGGATATTGTGCGGACGAAATCAGCGTTCCATCCGAGATCACAAATTCCATAAAGTTCAAGCCGTGTTCCTGCGCAGCGCCGGCAGCATCGCGCACATAAAGCGATTGATCCACGTTGGGCCGTTCCAAATCAATCGCCATTTTGAGCGTAACTTCGGAATTGGTGACGAACTCAACCTGTCGAGCAACTAGTTCTCGCTGCTGAGCAAATTCTTTCTGAAATTGCTCGACAAGCGCCTGCGTTCGCTGCATGTCCGCTTCTTCGTAAGCGGCGCGCGTGTAGTGCGTCACGCTGTAAGTAACGGCAGAAACGGAAGCCAGAACGGTCGCAAGAAACAACAGGAAAAGTTTCGTTCTGAAGCTCATGGCCTGACTCCAGCGAGCGATTTAGCGCGTGCATCGCGCGGAGCAACAAAAGGCTCACTTTGATCGAGCCACACATCCCCCAGGCGCCACTCTCCCCAAGCCGACGGCGACCAATTCCGCACACGCAGGTCCAGCGCCGCAAAATCCGGCACGGCCACCAGCGGCAAAATAGTTTTTTCGTTTATCATTCGCTTTTCCCAAGCATAGCGCGCATCGGCATCCGTGGGCACGCCGTCTTCGGGAATTTCCCAGCGCGAAGCAGCCGCCAAACTCTCCAGAGCATCTCGCGATGACAGTGTTGTATAGCGCCAGGAAATGAGTTGCGCATCACTCTCCAGTTTCGCAGCGTTCCCAGCTCCGTCGCCAGCCGCACGTGGCGCAGTACGCGAGAAAATCTGCAGCGTGATCCCTGCTCCACGCGCGTTCACCACGACTCGTTCGGCAATCAGCTTCGACAAATCGTTGCTGGCGTCCAGACCGACGCGCAACGGCTGTGCGGTGCCCAGCGCAATCGCCGGCAAGCTTGCACGCAATTCTTTCGCGCGTTCCAGGTTGCTTTCCATATCGAATAGAAAAGCATATCCCGAGAGCCACTGCGGCAAAAAGGACGGCGCTGGGTCGGCTTGCTTCTGCAGCAACACCCGGGCCATCGCGTTGCGGTCGATCGACAAGCTTAGCGCTTCGCGAAGCGTGCGGTCGTTCTGTGATTTTACCGGCGCGGCAAACTTCAGCGCGTACAAGGTGAGCGGGGACGACGCCCAGATTTTCAAGTTCGACTGTTGCGCGCGCCGCGCCGTGTCTTCCGAGAGTTCACCGACATCCGTCTTGCCGAGTTGCAAGTCCAACAAAGCGCGCGGCGGCGGCACTCCCAGCATGACGTCGACCGCGTCCAGATAAGGCCGCCCGCTCCAGCAGAGTTCGTTGAAACGAAAACGGAGGTGCTGTGCGGGAGCGCCACCCGCATCAGACGAAGTCTTTTCCGCTTGTTGCGAGCTTGCCGGCGGGTTTTCCAGTACAAACGGGCCGGTGCCAAGTAGCATTCCCTTCCCGTCGCTGCGAGTAATGAAATACGTTCCGGACGCAAGCATCTCAAGCAGATCGTTCACCGGACTCGTGGATTGAATCGCGACTCCGCTGGAAGTCGCCAAAATCTGCAGCCCACGAGGAAGTATTGGTTGTAGAGCGGCAACAACATCGGCAGGCGTGAGCGATGTTCCGTCCGAAAACTTCACGCCCTGGCGCACTGTGAATTGCCAACGTTTTGCCGCGCTATCGTGGCTCCATTCCGTCGAAAGCTGCGGCTGGAACCTGCCGTAATTATCGAGCGAAACGAGCCGCTCAAACACCAGTGCCGCAAGCCGCTCATTCGTTGCGTAATCTGCAGAACCTGCTTTCCACCTTCGTGGATTCAGAGTGAACGAAGCTGCGCGTAGCTCAACGCGCAGAACTCCGCCGTACTGCGGACGTGCGGCGGGCTCTGCGACAGCCACGAACGACAGCGCCGCGGCAGAAAAACACAGCGCCCACCTAATTTGTGCACGCCAGCTCAATACGGTACACCTCATAGTTCCCCGACAACAAACTTCGCACCACAACAGCAGCGCTTGCGGCGTTCGATCCCGCGCCGATCGAGAACACCGCGCCCGGCACGTTCCATTCCGCTACCGGAGCGGATTCCTTTGCTGCGCCGGAACTGCGCAGGAACAATCGATCCTCCGCCGTCCAGTCTGTACCATCACTTTTGAGCCACCACGTTTGCGTACCGCAAGCAGGAATCGAAAGCAAGCGGCCCGCTGGCCAGTCGCTGCCTCCGCCTCCACAGGCGATCGGCGAATCGTCGGCAAGATTTGCTTCGCAACGGCGACCGGGCAACAAAATTCCTGCTCGATTCATATTTTCTTCCGCGAGCAGAAGCTGACCTCGCGCAGACCGCGGCGGTTGTTTGGGGCCGGGTAGTGTCTTCGTGGCTAGCAATTTCCAACTTCCCTGCCCTTCGCTATAGATCACGAGGGCATCTTCTGTGAGCAGGATCATTTTCTTTTCCGCGCCCGTTGGTACGGCTGGCAAAACAGCACTCAAGATTCTCGCCTCCTGCTGCCAGAGCAATTCTTTTTCAATACGAATCGCATTCGAAGGCCGTTCGTCACTTCCCGCCAACGAACGCGCGACGTCCTCGATCACTATATTGGTGCTGCCCTCCGAGGGTACCGATGCCGTGAAAATAAACTGCGAAGGCGTCTGCTCAATCGAAACGCTCAACGCAGGCGCGGCTTCGCCCTGCAAAAAACGCACTTGCGCCGCTTCCAATCGCTGCTCGAACAACACGCGAAGATGTTCCGCGCGCTGTTCAGACAGCGTAGTGTGGTTCGTCCATAGCAACGACATACGACGTTCGTGCCGCAACGCAACCGCCTTCCGTGCAAGGCGTTCGACGCACTCTTCGAGCGCCTGCGGCTGCGCAACAATCGAACTGGCTGCGCCAAAAAGAAAAATGGAAACAAGTGATGCTGAGGTGAGCGCGAGAAACGTAAATCGCCGGGCCAGTTGATTGTTCACGGGACTGAATCGAGAGTTTAACATGTCCCTCGACGAGGTTGCGGGGCGCGCCGTGCTTCAGCCCTGAACTTGCCACGACGGCCCCGCCTCGATTCTCCGCGTGCGAGATCCCCTTGCTCTGGGACCATCTACGCTGAAGAAGCTCATTCATGAGTGCGGATTTCGATGCTTGTAGGCACCCAGACAATCGATTCGATATTTCTGGCGATCGGCAGCAACCAATCAAAACGCTGAACGGTCACGCGATACAGGGCCCGGCCGTCTAGCGGAGACCATTCGAAGGTCACGCGATTCCCGGCGTTCGAAATTATATCTGCGTTTACTTCATTCATTTCGAATCCATCGCCTGAATAGTCCGGAGCCAATCGCCACAGCTCCTCCGCGGCCACCAGACGCGCGTCCTTGCACCAGTCCGCGTGTCCGGCGGAAACCCAGCGCTGTAAATTCTCCACTTTCGCTCGGTTGATCGGACGTTCATTCGATATGCGGTCTTCCTCGCGCCCGTTTGCGGCAGCCGACAGTGGCGCCAGCACCAGCGCTCCTACAATCATTCCAGCCATTCCAATCCCGGCTGCTCTCCGCAATGCGGATCCCACAGGTTTCAGTTCACATTCCAATCTCATACTCGCCTCCATCAAAATCTTTCCGAAAGTCTTCTTGCCGGAACTCTTAACCTTGAACCGTTTACTCTTCTCTTCGCCAACCGAGTGGCGCGCGGCGCGGTGCTGGATCCCGATGATGACCATGGCCGATCCGGCAAAGCGCGGCGGTGCTTGCCCTCGTTGCCATCTCTCCACCCGTTCCAGCTCCGCGCGACGCGCCACCCACAGGGGTTTTGGCTGGCGCATTAGCGTGGGCTTGCCCCGACTGTTTCTGCAGGGCTCGCCCGAACTAATTTCGTTACGGCTTACGATTGTTGCGCTTCTGTCCGGCAAGATTGGCCGCTTGTGCGCTGCCGTCCGAATCTTCTTCGGAAGCCGTCGCCGGCACTCCTGAGAACGCCGAGCGGAACACGTCGTTCGCGAAGAAATTTTTCCCGTCGACGGGAACCATCATGATTTGCAGCTTGTCCGACAAACGCTCCGCGATGATTTTTTGAATCAACATCGGATTTTGCTTCAGCACCGCCGCTTCGAACTTCATCCGCTCGGAGTCCGCCGCAGCAGTGACGCGGATGCGATTCGCTTCAGCGTCCGCCGTGACACGAATCCGGTTGGCCTCGGCATCGGCAAGATTTCTTTGCCGCTCGATTTCTGCTTTGCTGTCGATGACCTTGGCCTGCGCGGCGGCTTCGGCGTTCTGCAGCGTCGCTTCCTTGCGCGCTTCAGCTTCGAGCTTCGATTGCTCAATCTGCTTCTGCTTCAGTGGCAGCGTGTACTGCATGGAGTCCGATTCAGCCTTTGCTTGCAGGACACGAACTTGCGCCTGTGCTTCGGCTTGCTTCACATCGCGCGCCTTCTGCGCCTCCGCCTCGAGCTCCGCAATTCTCACTTCTTTCTGCTTGATTTCCTGCTCGGTGCCGAGGCGTTCGCTCTCCTGCTCCTTCAACAGCAGGCCTTCAAGGCCCTTTGCATACTCTTCCGGCAGCTTGATGTCGCGCAGCACGACTTCGCGAACCAGGATTCCGTCCGTCTCAAGTCGCGTTTTGATCGCATCCGCCGCTTTCGAACGCAACTCCTCGCGTTTTACCGCAAAGATTTCGCGAGTGACATAATTCGGCGCAAGCGAACGATAAGTGGACGCAACCACCGGCGCGACCACTTCGTCTCCCACATTGCCAGGCAGATTGGCGTGAATATACGTAAGGCGCCGCGGATCGATCCTGTAACGCACGGCTACTGCGATGCCGATGTTCAATCCTTCGCGCGCCTGGACGGTCAGCAGCTCTTTCGCGTTCTTGCCAGTTTCCGTGGCCGCAGTCGTGTAAACCTGTTCGCGTGTGTCATACAGGGCCACAGAGTCAACCAACGGCATAACCAGATGAACGCCTGGGTAAAGCGTGCCGGGGCGTGCGCCCCAGAACTGGCTGACGCGAACTCCCGCTTCGCCATCCGGCACGATCACGATGCTCTGCGAAATCAGCAGCGGTACGACCGCCCATCCAGCCAACAGGAGTGCGCGCTGCCAGCGCACCGGTCCGAAAGGGCGCGCGGGCAAAAAAGTTGTTGCGCCTACTCCGGCCGCGCCTTCCTCGCTTGAACGCCGCAACAGCCGCCGCAGTTGAGAGGAAACATAAACGTCGTAAACCACCAAAGCCCCGGCACTTCCGAATAGCCCGATGCCGAGAATTACGAGCAAGTACTTCAGAGCAATCATCGTCGCGATCCTTCCTCTCCTGGCCTTGGCCAGAGAGCTCCCGGTTGGCGCGCGAAGCGTTAGGGCACACCTCGCCTGCGTTGACCGGGCAAGTGCTACCGGTGCAAAACAAACTGCGATGCGCTGGCGCGTGTTCCTTGTACAAGTTCAGAACGCACAGAATGAGGTCGGCTGGCGCTTGCGGGCTGCATCAGGTGAAACGCACCGCGAAGGAACAACCAAGTCATGCCAAGAGCGGCCGCTGCCGCGAAAATGGTGGTGAGCGTCAAAATCGCAAGTTGTGCCATGGCGTTCATGTGTCTGCCTCCGTGGTACGCAGATACCCTTAGCAGACCTGCAGCCACATCTAATCGACTGATAATATTTGACTTACGGGAGAGTGGGGCGGCGAGAGCTGTGGGTCGTGAGACACCCCGTGTACGCCCTGACACGCGCGTTTAGCACATTTCTTGCGGAGATCACTCTGGCTCAGAAACGTTTTAGCGCGTCGCTCCGGGAGGCCCGGTTTTCAGCTGTTCCGAAGCGCGGAAACATTCAGCGGCTTTCGAAGGAGTGCAATTGCCGAATACGCTTTACCAGTGAAAGCGCATCGCCCGGTGCCTTTGGCGTCATTGTGAACGACGCGCCGCTCGTTTCACTTCCTCATTTCCAGTTTTACCTGGATCCCATCTTTGGGGCGCAAGGTGATCGAGGCAAGTGGAGTGACCTTGTGACCTGGCACGAGCCGGAAACGGAATTTCTGGCCGATCGTGGCAAGCACTACGCCGGCTTCCATCAACGCGAACGTATTGCCAATGCACTGGCGCGGGCCACCGCCAAACGGGAAATAAGCGAAGCGCGGTAGCCGCTTCGCCAGCCCGTTTTCCCAGCGTTCTGGGCGAAACTCAAGCGGAGCGTCGTACCAGCGCGGGTCGCGGTGCACCACCCATTGCGCAAACGCGACGCCGTAGCCCGGATGCACTGGGTAGCCGGCGATTTCGTGCTCTTCGGTTGCTAGCCGCGCCATGCCCCACGCTGTCGGGTAGAGACGCAGCGATTCGGTAAGAACGTGATTTAAATAGTTCAGCTTCGGCAGATCATTGACCATCGGCGCGCGGCCGCCGAGCACGCCGTCGAGTTCTTCGTGAAACTTTTTTTCGACAGCCGGATTTTGTGCGAGCAGCCACCAGCTCCACGACAGAGTGTTCGCGGTGGTTTCATGTCCGGCGAGAAACAGAGTAATCGTCTCGTCGCGCAGTTGCCGGTCGCTCATGCGCGTCCCGTCTTCATCCTGCACTTGCAACAGGATCGAAAGCAGGTCGCCGGTATCGCGGCCGCTCGCGCGACGCGCGGAGATAATGCGATAGATGACTTTTTCGAGGCGGTGAACGCCGAGCTTTGCGCGAAGGTTGCGCGGCGTGGGAACCCACAGAGGAACCAGTACGGTGCGCCCAAAATTCGCTGCCATGCGCAGCAACAGATCGAGCGTTTCGCCGACTTCTTTCGCCTCTTGCGTCACGTCAGCGTCGAAGAGCGTTTTGCCGACGATCCGCAAGGCGAGTTGCATCATCTCTTCGTGGATGTCGCGCTCTTCGCCGTTGCGCCAGGTGGAAACCAGCTGCTCCGTGTATTCGGCCATGGTTGCGGCATACGCGTTGATACGGGCCCGATGAAACGCTGGCTGCGACAATCGACGCTGGCGAAGCCAGAAATCGCCCTCGCTGGTGAGCAAACCCTCACCAAAAAGATATTTATTGGCCTGCAGAATGCGGCCCTTGTGGAATTTGCGCGCATTGTTGACGAGCACGTCCTCAATGAGGTCCGGATGATTCACAAACAGCGAGCGAAAATTGCCGATGCGCATTCCGGACACGTCCCCGTACTTCTGCGCCATCGCGGTGAAGTAATCGAGGGGGTTTTGCTGCATCGCGCCAAACAAGGCTCGGATCAGGTTGGGTGGCGGACCGGGAGGAAACTTCGCGACGAGAGAATCGTACATAACACTCATCAAAGAATGCTAGAGAACGCACCGGGGCTGGTCAACGACGCGAGTGTAATGAACTGTAGGCCGAACGATGTTCGTAACGCGATGTCGTTCAAAATGATCTCAGGCTTCTGTCGCGCGCAAGGCGCAGACACGAAACGCCGTGCGTTCGATATCGACGGCAATTCGAGAGAATCCCGCGACCGTGAGCCGCGCGAATGCCGATGCCGGTGAAACGGGAACAAACGTGCTGCGAATATGGCCGGCGCGCTGAAGCCAACCGTCGCGAATTTCAAACGCAAAAAACATTCCGCCGGGCCGCAGCACGCGATGAAATTCCTGGAACGCTTCGTTCTGATGCGCTGGCGAACGCAGATGATGAAGGACCAGCACTGCAAGGACGGACGAGAACGTATGGTCGGGAAACGGCAACGTCGCCGCATCGCCGCGCACCACGGTGACGCGCGTAGCTTTGTGCCGCTCTGCGAGTTTGCTCACAAACGCCGGATCGTACTCCAGACTCGTCACCCGGCCCGCGCGTCGCAGCAACTCGTGCGTGGTTGCACCTTGCCCGGCTCCGACTTCCAGAACGTGGTCGCCGAGCGCGTACCCGGAAAGAATCCAGGGAAGCAATTTTCGCTCTGTGACAAAACGCCACAGGGAGGAGCCGCAAAACCAGTTCTCGAATTTGTTCATGGAAGTCCTGACCGACGTGGTTACACAATGCTAGACGCAGAGCGGCGGCCGAGGGAAGCAAATTAATTTAATGTAACAAATCGCGAATTCGCTTGAGGGCGGAGGCAAATTGGTCGGCGTTATAAACTGAAGGATTCTCGAGTTGCTGAAAGAGCGCGTTGATGGCGGCACGCACTTCATTCGCGTTACCCGGACTACCCTGTTTGCTGTATGCAATATACAGCGAATCGAGGGCCATGGCCGCCTGCTCGGCGGTTCGCTCGTCGCCCAGCGCAATGGTTTCGGCGTCCTGGGTGATTCCCTGCATCGCGCGCAGCGCGGATGCTGGTTCGTAGGACATTGTCGCAAGTCGCTCGGCAAATCGCTGCGCAATCGGTGCAGCTGAATTGGCCGCGGTGCTGACGGCGTTACGGTCAGGACTTAGCTTGCTCATTTCGCCCGCGACTGCGCTGAGTTGCGTTTCGAGTTCCTGTGCCGACGCGGAATCCACTTGCCGCGCCATGACGCGGAATACCAGGTAACGCGAGGCGTTCCACGCGGGATCGCCGGGGCGGCGCCCCGCGTAGCCGTGCCCCTGGCGCCAACTATCTTTCGCCGGAACAAGCGAATGATGGCAGGCTATACACGACAGCTCGGAGTACTCAGGCCAGATGTCCTTTTTGGCCCTCCAGGTGAGGCGCTCCATCGCGGCGCGCAGCTGCACGGCCTGCCCTACGCTCCAATCACGCACACCGACCCAATTCGGATCCTCAGCAGGTTTCCCCGGTGCTGCTTCGCGCGGCTGTTTCCAGTGCCGCGGCATCACGGCGGAAAATGAATCCAGCTCGAAATAAAGATCAGGGTGCCCGGCGGCGATCATTTCGTGATCGACGAATTTCGTCGGCTCCTTCGCGGCCGCCTGCGGATTTGTTCCGAGATGACACTCGAGGCAGTTTTCTGTGCGGTGAATCACGTTGCGCGTATCGTGCATTCCCTGCGCGACGGATTTCTCATGCGGCCAATCGCGCGTGGTGTGGGGCCCAAGCCATGCAGAAGCCGGACCGTGGCAATTCTCGCAAGTCACGCCCTCGGAGATTTCAAAGGCACGACCACGCTGTTCCGGTGCGTAAAGTGCGTGACACACAAGACATTTCGGCGATTCTTCAGCCTTCGTGCCGAGTTTCAGAATGCGCGCCATGCGTTCGCCAACTTCGCCTGTGAGGGCCTGAAAAGCCCGGCTATGTTTGTCCTTCAAAATCCAGGTGGTGTACTCCGTCTGCAGAATGCGGCTATCGGCAACAGGCTTGACGCTGCCGTGGCAGCTTGTGGCAGCGCAGGAGCCCGGTCCGATATATTTCTGCGCTTCGGCGGCTGGCTTGGTTGATTGCGCCGCGCCGCAAAGTGCAAGCGCAAATAGGGCGCTGCTTGCCGCAAAAGCTGCTCGTAAAGACAATTGGGTGACGAAATGCATTGAGGGAATTCGCAAAGAATCTCATCGCTTATATCGTTCAAAGCTCGAAGAAGTCAACGTCCGCTCGTTGCCTTTTTCGTGTCCTGCGCGAAAAAGCCAATTCGCCTCTATTTACACGCCGCCGCGCGGTGATTAGTATGCAAGGGAGTTTGCACTCCACTTTTCGCTGGGCGGCATGATGTTCTTCCGCTTGGCGCTTTTCTTGCGAGACGCGGCACTGTGATCTTCGACGACCTGCGGGCTATCCAGCTTCGCCACGGGTTTCTGCCCAAGGCGGAACTTGAATTGCTGTCTTCGCGCACACAGACGCCGCTGTATCAAATTCACAGCGTAGCCAGCTTTTATCCGCATTTTCACCTAGCCGCGCCCGCGCGAGCGGAAGTTCGCGTGTGCGCCGACATGAGTTGCCACCTGAATGGCGCTTGCGAATTGCGCGCCGATATTGAGCGACGTTTCGCAAGTGCGCGACGCAGTGACGTGGAAATCCGCGATGTCTCTTGCCTGGGCCGCTGCGACAGCGCTCCAGCGATCGCGGTGAATGATCATATCTTTACGGATGTTACTGCCGATCACGCGGAAGCAGTTGTGCGGGCGGCACTGCGTGGTGATGAACTTCACGACGGTCACCCGGAGCAGGAGCGTGTGGCATGCGCGTCCGATCCGTATGCAGATGCGGAAAAATACGGAGCGCTTCGCGCGGCGATCGCGACGAAGGACTGGGATGGCGTGCTGGCGCTGCTGAAGGAAGCAGAACTGCGCGGTATGGGCGGCGCGGGATTCCCGACTTCTATGAAATGGGATTTAGTTCGCAAGCAGCCGGGGACGGAAAAATATATCGTTTGCAACGCCGACGAGAGCGAGCCGGGCACGATCAAAGATCGGTTTATCATGACGCACCTTCCGCACCTGCTTGTGGAGGGAATGATTCTTGCGGGACTCGTGACGGGTGCGACGCAAGGAATTCTTTATATACGGCATGAATATCATTTGCAGGAAGAAATCCTTGGTGAAGAGATTCGGCGCTGCTATCGGGCTGGATTGCTCGGAAAAAATGTTCTTGGCAGCGGACGCGAATTTGAGTTGCGCGTGTTTGTCAGTCCGGGCGGATATATTTGCGGAGAAGAAAGCGCGCTGATCGAAGCCATCGAGGGACATCGTGCGGAACCGCGAAACAAACCGCCCTTTCCCGGAGTTGTGGGCTTGTGGCAAAAACCGACGGTGATCAATAACGTCGAGACTTTCATTAATGTGCCACAGATTCTTTCGCGCGGTGTGGAGTGGTACAAAACCGCGGGACGAAATGGCTCGCGCGGATTCAAGTTTGTTGGAGTGAGCGGACATACTGCGCGGCCTGGAATTTATGAGGTGCCGCTCGGCATCACGATGCGTGAAGTCCTTTTTGATCACGCTGGTGGCCTGCGTGGTGGCCGCGCGTTAAAAGCCTTCGCGCCGTCCGGGCCGTCGTCTGGATATTTGCCGGCGTCCATGGCGGATGTACGGCTGGACTTTAAGGCTTTGGCCGAGGCCGGTTCGATGCTTGGTTCAGGGGCCATCGTCGTTTGCGATGAGACGACATGCATGCTCGACATGGCGTTGAACGCAGTGCGTTTCTATCGCAATGAATCGTGTGGGAAATGTGTTCCGTGCCGCGTGGGCTCGCAAAAAATGGTGGATCTCCTGGTTCGCTGGACTCAAGGGGGCTTGCCGGAACCACAGTATCGCGTGGACCTGGCGCTGCTGGATGAGCTCTCGCAGGCGCTGAGCCTCACCTCGATTTGCGGACTGGGACAGATCGTTCCCGCGCCGATTCAATCGGTTTTGAAACATTTTCGAGCAGAGGTTGATGCACACGTTTTGCAGGGAAAGTGTCCGAGCGGGATTTGCTCTACCGCGGCGGTTCGCGCGGGTGAAGCGAATCGTGTTGGCATACGACCGTAAGGAAAGGAAAAAGAATTGCTCAGCCCTTCGCATCGACTGAGGGCGAAAAAGACGGCCTTACCGATGGAATAAGGCAGAACGACGGCGATCGGAGAAAAGAACCAACCTAAAGGTCGGCCACTACAAAGGCTTTGTACAGAAGTCAACACTTTTCATGAGTGCTACGAACACACCTCCGGAGATGATTGATCTGACGATTGATGGAGCCGCGGTGCGCGTAGCGGCGGGCACGACGGTGTTTGATGCGGCTCGCATGCAAGGGATTTCGATTCCGACGCTGTGCCACCTGCAAAATGAGACGCCTGTCGGTGTGTGCCGGCTTTGTGTTGTGGATACCGGCGCTCGCGTGCTCACAGCGTCGTGCGTACGCCCGGTCGAGCCGGGGCTGAAAGTCATAACGAATTCTGAAAAAGTAGTCGCGGCACGGAAAACGCTACTCGAACTGATGATGTCGGATCATCCTTCGCCGTGCACGCGACAAAAGAATTCCGGTGACTGCGAACTGGAAACGCTTGCCGCAACGGCGGGCGTGCAAGAGCCGCGTTATACGCGGCGATCTGTTTCGCGCGGGCACGACGATTCTTCCCTTTCCATCGCAGTGGATCATGACTCCTGCATTCTGTGCGATCGCTGCATACGTGGATGCGATGAAGTGCGGAACAATTTCGTCCTTGGCCGCATGGGAAAAGGCTATGCGGCGGATATTGCGTTCGATTTGAATTCGCCAATGGGCGATTCGAGCTGTATTTCATGCGGTGAATGCATGGTGTCATGCCCCACCGGTGCGCTGACGAACAAGAGTGTTGCCGGCACCGCGATTGCGACGGGTCCAGGTGCGGAAGGATTTGAAGCAGAAGATCTGCTGAAGATTCCGGTGTTTCACGGAGTTTCCGGCACTTTTCTCGAACTTAATCGCGGCGCGATTGTGAAGCGGCGCTTCGATAAGGGCGAGCTTATTTGCAAAGAAGGCGATTTTGGTTCGACGGCATTCTTCATTCTCGAAGGCAAGGCGCGCGTTTCAATTTCTTCGCCCATAGCGCACGTAAAGACGCAAGGTGGCGCGCAAGGATTTTTCAAAAGGCTGACGAGCACCCTAGCGCCGCGCGAATCCGACAAACGAGATGAGGAGGCGCGTGACCGGACGATTCCCATCGACGCTTCGGTGGACCTGAGCTACGAAAATCCCGTCGCGGAGCTTGGCACGGGAGATTTATTCGGCGAAATGACGTGCATGAATTTCTACCCGCGTTCTGCGACGGTGCGGGCCGAATCGCAAGTAGTCGCGTACGAAATGCTGCGCAACGTTCTTGACATCATGCTGAAGAACAAATCCTTTCGCGCACAGGTCGATCAGAATTATCGAAAACGAGCGCTCGAGAATCATCTGCGCGGCGTGCCGATGTTCGCGGACCTTTCCACTGACTTTATCGAGCATTTGAAGGAGAGTGTCGAACTTGTGCGCTTCGCGCCCGGGCAAGTGATCGCGCGGCAAGGCGATGCGGCGGACAGCTTTTATCTGGTGCGCATCGGGTTCGTAAAAATTTCGGAGAATTATCCCGGTGGCGAGCTCGTACTTGCTTATCTGTCGCGTGGAGATTATTTTGGCGAAATCGGTTTGCTCGGTGGAAGCGTGCGAACCGCAACCTGCACCGCGCTCGACCACGTGGAAGTTGTGCGTGTTTCTGGCGACGATTTTCGAGAAATGGTCGAACGCTTTCCGAATGTTCGGCGTGGACTCGAAGCCGTCGCTGAAGAACGGCGCTCCGCCAACGCGCAGCGGATGCAGATGGTGCACAGCGTTCCCATTGACCAGTTTTTGTCGCAAGGGTTGATGGAAGCGCAGAGCCTGCTGGTGCTGGATTTGCAGAATTGCACCCGCTGCGATGCGTGCGTGAACGCCTGTGCGGACGCTCATGACGGCGTCACGCGGCTGGTTCGCGATGGGCTGCGGTTCGATCACTACCTAGTCGCCACGAGTTGCCGGCAGTGCCGCGATCCATTGTGCATGGTGGGTTGTCCAGTGGGATCGATTCGGCGGCGGAATTCCCTGGAAGTGATTATTGAGGACTGGTGCATTGGCTGCGGGCTTTGCGCGCGAAATTGCCCATACGGAAATATCAATCTGCACCCGTTTGAAGTGATGTCGGATGATCCGGAACACGCGGGACGGCAGAAAGCCACGATCAAACAGAAAGCGACTTCGTGCGACCTATGCACGCACTTGGAAGAACCGAGCTGCGTGTACGCGTGCCCGCATGATGCGGCGCATCGAGTCGATCCGCGAAAGTTTTTCGCGGAGATTCTGGCCCAGGGAGCATTGAAGTAGAAGATGACGCATGCTTCTTGACCACTCACAACGCGGATGGGCGCTTGCTTCGCTGGCAATTTTCGTGGCGTCGCTCGTGCTGTACGTGCTTTATGCGCGGAGCGATCCGCAGGGACCGCGAGGCGGGAGCGCGATTGGACTTCTGTTCGGCGTGATTGGTTTTGGGTTCATGATTTTTGCGGCGGCGTTGGGTGCGCGGAAGCGTGTTCCTACGTGGAGGCTCGGCCGTGCGAAATCGTGGATGAGGGGACATCTGTGGCTTGGATTGCTCGCGCTTCCGTTGATTTTATTTCATGGTGGATTTCATTTCGGTGGGACGCTGACACAGATTCTGATGTGGCTGCTGATCGTTACCGTGGCGAGCGGGGTTTACGGCGCGCTGCTACAGAATTCCATTCCGAAGAAAATGACCGCAGACATTCCCCTTGAAACGATCTACGACGAGATTTCTCATGTGCGAGGACTACTGCGCGAAGAAGCTGATCGTGCGATTGAATCTCTTTGCGGCAATCTGGGGACGGCAAAAAACTCCGCCGAAGAAGTACAGCGCGCAGGAGGATTTACGGCGTTGCGACCGATTGCAGCGAGCGCTGTGCCGCTACGCACTTCCGCCGCGGTGAGCGCAGGGGCGAGCGCCGCTGTTGCTCCCGCTCCAGAAATTCTTCTGCTCGGCGAAACCGAAAGTGCGCCCTTGCGACGTTTCTATCTCGAGGAGATGCGGCCGTTCCTGGAACGGCCTAAGTCGCGTGGTCGGCGGCTGGCGGATAAGGCGCAGGCGTCGAGTGTTTTTGCCGGCCTGCGAACGCTGCTACCCGCTGCAGCCCACAACACGCTGAGTGACCTTGAAGACATTTGCGACGAAGCGCGCCAACTCCTACGGCAGGAGCGGTTGCATCGCTTGTTGCATGGCTGGCTGCTGCTGCACATACCGCTTTCGCTTGCGCTGATATTGCTTGGCACGGTCCACGCGGTGATGGCATTGCGTTACTGAATGATTTTACAAGCGTCGCGAAGCGGCTCCAGAGCACACGGCATTAGCAATGGCGAGAACACGAACAACCAAAACGGTCGCGCAGCGAATTGATCTGAATTATTTCAAGAAGCCAACTCCGTTCAAGAGGGCGAAATTGTTGTTGGCGATTCTCGCGCCGGCCATTGCAATGGTGTGGTTGGGTTTGCATGTCTTTGAACATGACAACCGCGTTTATTCGAGCGGCCGACTAAGCGAGGCTCACGCTGTTCTGGAAAAAGAATGCGCGGCGTGCCATGTGCGACAAGCAGGAGGCTTCTCCGCAACAGCCGCAGATTCTGCTTGCCTCGCTTGCCACGACGGCCCACAACATCACGTGTCGGACACGCACACGAAGCTTGCCTGCAAAGAATGTCACGCAGAACACCGCGGCCGAGTCAATGTGGCAGCGACGAGGAGCCAATCGTGCGCGCAATGCCATGGAGACCTCTCTGCCACAAACCGCGAATCGAAATACGTCAAACACATCGGTAGTTTCGAGGATGGTCATCCGGAGTTCGCAACGCTTCGCTCCGCTGCGGGAGCGGCTCCCACTGACAGCGGGACAATCAAACTCAATCACGCGCTGCACATGCGAGCGATTCGGCGTGGTCCAACCGGACCGATCGTGCAGCTCGATTGTGCGAACTGCCACAGCTCGAGTGCGACCAATCCGGATTTGGCCTATTGCGATCCGAGATATCGCGCAGCTTCCGTGAGCTACAAAGAGAATGATGTGGTCCTTCAAATCGACGGCGAGACTCTAAGACCTCCACGACCGATCACCGGCCGCGAGTTGATGGCTCCGCCAAAATTCGCGAATGGTTGCGCTGGCTGCCATCTTTTGACGTTTGACACGCGTTTTGATGAAGGAGCGCCGCACGACAAGCCGCAAGTGATTCACGCGTATCTCGCGAAGAAATTTTCGGAATACATCGCGGCGCATCCTGCAGAACTAAACGAGGTGCAGGATCCGCGACGAAATTTGACAGGCCGCGCAGCGAGACCGGCGAGTCGCGCGATTTCGGCACCGCAGTGGGTTGCGGAGCGCGTTGCGGTTTCCGAAGAGTTGTTGTGGCACAAAACGTGTTCGCAGTGCCACTCGATCTCGGCGACGACGTTACACGACGTCAGAATTGCAAGGTGGGACGCCGCAAAACCGCGTGAAGCATCGCGAATCGCTTCGCCAGCCGGCAACACACCAGAGCCGAAGGCCTCGGCGAATTCGTTGCCTAACGTTGCCCCGGCCAAGCTCACTCTACAATGGCTGCCACACTCTCGGTTTGATCACGATGCGCATCGTGGATTTTCCTGCACCAGCTGCCATCAAAGCGCGCTGAAGAGCACGGAGACTTCCGACATTTTGATTCCAGGAATCGCGACGTGCCAGAAATGTCACGCGCCTGGAGCCGGTTACGCGGAATCACGGTGCTTCGAGTGCCACACCTATCATGACTGGGAAAAACGCAAAGAGATCAAGCCGAGCTTTACATTGCCAGCGTTGCAAATGAGCGGGCGGTAGTAGATCTTCCGATCAAGCCTCGCCCCCGCACCTTTTGAGAAGTCGAAGGAGAGGGCGCAGCCAAACATCTCAAGCTCGTTGAACCAGCGCCATCATATCCGGTGCGTAGCGTTCTCCAACCACCTGAATCTGCGCGAGGCGCGCCGCAATATTCTTCAGGTCGCTTGCGGTGAGAGTCACCTTGAGTGCGCCCATGTTCTCCTCAAGATAACGAACGCGTTTTGTGCCCGGAATTGGCACAATGTCCTCGCCCTGTGCAAGCACCCACGCGAGCGCTAATTGCGCTGGAGTAACGCCTTTTTCTGCGGCGATCTCCTTAACCGTTTCAGCCAGCCTTAGGTTCGCTCGCAGCGCTTGCTCTCCGAAGCGAGGATTCGTCCGCCGCCAATCGCTCGGATCGAGGTCCTCGAGTTTTTGGATCGCGCCCGTCAAGAATCCGCGACCGAGCGGACTGTACGGAACAAATGTGATTCCCAGTTCGCGGCAGGTGGCTAGTACACCGTTCGTCTCCACGTCGCGCGTCCAAAGGGAATATTCGCTTTGCAACGCCGCGATCGGATGGACCTTCGCCGCTCGTCGCAGCGCTTCCGGGCCGGCTTCCGACAGGCCGAGCGTGCGTACCTTGCCCGCGGAAACAAGTTCGGCCATCGCCCCAGCTGTTTCCTCGATCGGAACGTTCGGATCGACGCGATGCTGATAATAGAGATCGATTGTTTCAATCCCCAGACGCGCAAGGCTCGCATCGCAAGCACGTCGGACGTTTGCGGGCGAACTATCGACGGTTCGAGTTCCGTCGGGGGCAATACGGAAACCAAACTTCGTCGCTACAACAACGCTTTTGCGCGGAACCTGGCGCAAGAAACGTCCAAGCAATTCTTCATTCTTGTACGGTCCATAGATTTCGGCAGTATCAAGGAAGTTGCCGCCGAGTTCGAGATAGCGGTGAAGGACTCGAAGTGATTCCTCTTCGTCGGCTGGTCCATAGGCGAAGGACATGCCCATGCAGCCAAGTCCGAGTGCGGAAACCTGTGGTCCATTTTTTCCTAGTTTTCTGACGTCCATATTTCCTCCCCAGTTTTGGGTTCCCTTCTTCAGATGTTCTGGATTTAACGAACGGTACGGTCCTTGACAAAAAATTACGTGGAGAAAGAGACTGTTTCGACTTCTCTCATCGCATACGCTAAATTCATATTCGGGCTTGTGGCGGGCGCCGATACAGGTCGGGCGGCGAGCGCAGGTCCGATCCCTGATGGCCTCTGCTCCCACAACCTCGACGGCTGGCCACAAACCACTCACACCAGAGCATCACCAAGCCAGTCCGTTAAAAGCGCTATGGCGCATCGTCACGCACATCGATCGATCGAAAATCAATGCGTGGCAGGCGTTACGGAATACGGTTGGGGTCATCGCGCCGCTGATTGTGGGGTATGCACTTGGCATGCCGCGCGGCGGTTTGGCAATGGCGAGCGGAGCGCTCAACGTTTCGTATTCGGACGGAAGCGATCCATACCGGCAGCGCGCAAAGCGAATGCTGGCATCGACCGTGTGGTGCTCCATCGCCGTGCTGCTGGGAGGACTGACAGCGCACAACAACACGCTGGCGATCGTCATGGCGACGTTGTGGGCGTTCAGTGCGGGAATGCTTGTGGCCCTGGGCAGCACGGCGGCGGACGTTGGCGTGATCAGTACGGTTGTGCTGCTCGTTTATTCCGCACAGCCCCTGACGCCATATCAGGCGTTGCAAGCGGCAGGATTGGCGCTTTGTGGGGGGCTGTTGCAGATCGCGCTATCAGTGGCACTGTGGCCCGTTCGCCGGTATGAGCCAGAGCTGCGAGCGCTGGCTACGCTGTACTTTGAGCTGGCGCGCGTCGCAACGCGTCCTGCGGAAGCTAGGTCTGCGCCACCCGCGACACGGGAAATCGCGCAGGCGCATGAAGCGTTGTCCGGCCTGGCGACGGACATGTCTCTCAGCGCAGTGCGCTATCGTTCTTTGCTATCGCAAGCCGAGCGCATCCGCTTGAGTCTTTCGACGCTGGCGCGGCTGCGGTCTCGGTTGGCTCGCGAAAATGCATTTCATCCCGCGATTCCGACACTTGATCAATACCGTGCCAATGCGGCGAATTTGTTAGCTACGATTGCCAACAGCCTGTTGTCTGGAAGAGAGATCAATCTTGAGGCGGACCGCCTGGTGCTTGGTGTCGCGCTTGGAGCGCAGCTTGGCCGGACGCAATCGGAAGCACCGCAGAATTTTGCAAACGCAGTCTTGCGCGACCTGAAATTCCAATCTGATGCGTTGGACGGGCAACTGCGCGCGGCAATCGACCTCACGCGGAATGCCACGCCGGCGGGCGCAGCTGAGTTTGAAAAACGTGAAGCGTCGCAGCCGCTGTGGCTGCGCTTCACAAGCCGCGTCGCAACACTCAGAGCAAACCTGAACCTCAGGTCAGTGGCATTCCGCCACGCGATCCGGCTCACGATTAGCATCGCGCTTGGCGATGCCCTCGGGCGCATGCTGCATCCTTATCGCGCTTACTGGATTCCGATGACCATCGTGCTGGTGCTGAAGCCGGAATTCACCGTGACTTTTAGCCGCGGCGTTTTGAGGATTGCCGGGACGCTGTTGGGACTGCTGCTGGCGACAGCTTTATTTCATTTTCTTCCCATTCATACCGCGACAGAAATTGTTCTCATCGGGCTATTCACGTTTTTTGCGAGATGGATTGGCCCGGCGAACTACGGAATTTTTGGCGTGGTGATCAGCGCTCTGATCGTAATGCTCATTTCAATTACGGGGGTGGCTCCGAAAGAACTGATCGCCGCGCGCGGAATCAACACGATTATCGGAGGGGCCTTTGCTTTAGCTGCGTACGCTGTGTGGCCGACGTGGGAGCGGAATCGCGTCCCAGATTTGTTCGCGGCGCTGCTGGATGCATATCGCCAGTCGTTTCGATCGATTACTCGCAAGCTGCTTGATCCTGCTTCAGCGTCGGCAAGGGAACGTGAACGCACGCGGCAGGCAGCACGGACCGCTCGCTCAAACCTTGAGACATCGATCGAGAGGTTAGCGGCGGAGCCTGGGATTTCCGCGTCACAATTAGCACAAGCGAATGCGATGCTTGCCTCATCGCACCGCTTCGCGCACGCCATGATCGCGCTTGAGGCAGGTATTCCACAATCGGAAGCAACGCCGCCGCGACTGGACTTCAGCGCGTTCGCCAGCGCGGTGGAAAAAACTCTGGAGTTGCTCTCAGCGAAGCCGCGCGGTGAACGTGTTACCGAACGCGAATTCCCCGATCTGCGAGAGGCATATTTGCGGTTTACACAAACCACAGATCCTCAACTCGAGCGCTATGCATTCGTGAACGTCGAAGCGGACCGCATGACGAACAGCCTTAACACACTGCGGGAACAAATCTTCGCCTGGCAACGAAATCCGACCGCCCAAAGCGGTAAAGACGCAAACAATTGACACACAGACAGAGAGGTAGGAAAACAGGAGCAGGGATCGAACCCCGCCGGGAGAGAGGGACGCGATGAAAGAGCCACGACGTCAATTTCTTTTGTCCGCAGGAGCGGTATTTTCGGGCGCGATATGGGGAGTCCGTTTGTGCGCGTATCCTCAGAGAAGAGGTATGCCGAGCCCGCCAGAAGCAGCTGATCCGAGACAGAACGTGCCGGAAAATGCGAACATCCGGCCTTCAGTGCGAGCCGTCGTCCAACAGCACGAAAAAGAATTCCGCGATTCCCTCGCCAGCCTTTCGGAGCGAGTGAGCCAGCTGAAGGAAGAAGTAGAACAGCTACACTCCGCCGACATATTTTCCGTTAAGATCTACAAAGAGACTAGCGAGATTGAACGCCTGGCCAAGCAACTAAAGACTCTAGCGAAAAGTTGAAATGGGTCCACAATGGCAGACACTCCCAGGTGCGAATTCGAGGGCAAGAATCTGATCTTGAAACTGCAAAAGACACTGGAAGGGCGTATTGAAGCGATTCCGCCGTTCATCGAAGGGATCATGGAAGTTGTCGAGTCCATGGGATGCGCCGCGGGGAAAGAGCGCGAGGTCGAAATCGCGCTGCTCGAGGCGCTATCGAATGCCGTAATACACGGCTGCAAGAACGATCCCCTTAAGAAAGTAGAGTGTTGCGTGGCTTGCGACGAATCGCGGGGACTGTTAATCGTGGTTCGTGATCCAGGCGAAGGATTTGACCCTGCGTCGATTCCGAGCCCGATTGTCGGACAAAATCTTTTTTCCGCGCATGGACGCGGAATTTTTATGATCAATCAACTTATGGACGAGGTTCGTTACGAAAAGGGCGGAACCGAAATCCACATGAAGATCGGGTAGGCGCCTGGAGAAACCCAACAATTTAACTTGGAGAGCAGCTACGGCTCGATTTTTGTGCCAAGCACGGTTAGAAATTTGGCTAACCATGCCTGAAGGGCCGGCCATGCTGGTCCACTTACAAGGTTGCCGTCCACGACGACTTCGGTCATCGCGACGGCCACGAATGTGCCACCGGCGAGAGTCACGTCCGGGCCGGTGGCGGGATAGCAGCTGCACTTCCTCCCTTTGAGCACCCCGGCAGCGGCAAGTACTTGCGCTGCGTGACAGATTGCCGCGACCGGCCTGTTTTCCTTCATGAAGTAGCGCACGATTTCGAGTACACGAGCATTCATGCGGATATATTCCGGCGCGCGACCGCCGGGAATGATAAGCGCGTCATAATCCTCAGGCTTTACCTGGTCAAATGTGGCGTTCAGCGAAAAATTGTGGCCACGCTTTTCGGTATAGGTTTGATCGCCTTCAAAATCGTGAATGGAAGTAGGCACGTACTCGCCAGATTTTTTTCCGGGGCAGACGGCGTGCACAGTGTGGCCAACCATCTGTAGCGCATGAAATGGCACGATGATTTCGTAGTCTTCGACGTAATCTCCCGCCAGCATTAAAATCTTCTTTTTCGCCATCGAACTCCTCCCAAGGGACTGCCGAAGATTCGTAGTCAATCTCCGCCATGGTTATTTTGCGCCATCAAAAAAGAAGTTAGCGCCACAAGAAAGTGCAGACTAAAGCGTATGCCACGTCGCAGCAGAAACACAACGGGCACTGCCGTCTTCACTTTGTGAAGAGTAGCCGTGCCCGAAGTTTAAAACGCCGTTAGTTAGTGCGTAGTGATGGGCGCCTGAACAGGCGCAGCCTCGTCAACCGGTGGGACTTCCGGCGACTCCTCAATGGTGAGGAGATCGGTGCGTGTTTTGCCCCACTCGCGCAACATCAATCCTTGGGTGGCGAAGTAGCGGCGGATTTTTGAAGAATCCCAGCGCAAAACTTCTTCAAGTACGGGGACGAGAACACTCATCGCGTTGTCGCTCAGCACAGTGCGCCGCGCGATGCGAGTAATATATTCAGCTTCGCTGACGGCGATGGTCAACCCATCGTATTGATTGACGTGCATCATCACCGGCAAGTCGGAACTGCCGTCACCCATGTACACGATGTGGTCGTGGCTGATGCCAAGCTGCGCGCGAATCTCTTCGAGCACAGTAACCTTGCCCCAACCGGCCGAAGCGCGAACGATCGCTTTCACTTCACCGTTGCCCGGCTCATAGTAAAACTTGGTGCCGTGAATATTTTCGGGTGGCACGATTTCTTCGAGCGCTGACTGAATAATTTCCTGCGGCGCGGCCGAGATTACGTGGAAGTTGAATTTGTACCCGTCCGCGAGCGTGTCCAGAGTTTTCGCGAACAGCTTTACGTCATGCTTCAAGCGGATTAGTTTGCCGGCTTCAACCAGGTGTTCGCGCCGAACGCGGCGGAACTGTGGATCATGCAGAACCAAATACGAGAGCTCCGCACCCTGTTGCACCAGGTTAATTTGCGCCAGGCCCCGGACTTTGTCATGGAAGCCATGAACGCCGATAAGTTCGGCAAGCACGACTCCGGAATCGTTGAAACTGAGTGTCTGGTCAAAATCGCTAGCCAGAAGATACTGCTGCACCATTTTTACTACCCCTTTCGTTCGGTCCACCATTGGGACCTTGTGCCGCTCGTTGCGGCTATTCGCCCCCGCTGTTTACACCTTAACTGTGTTCACGGCCTGGAGCCTCACGAATTATTTTGATGGGTGCTATGCACAGAAACGTGAACGATTGTTGAATACTGATTGGATGCGTCGTACAGGTAAAAGGTTAAAACGAAAGAATTTAGGGACTTTAACGCTGACGCCGGGCAAGAGGAGGGCGAAACCTGTACGAATGTACAAGGCGAATGCAAAGCGAATCATTTTTGGACTGCTCGCGGCAAGGCAAACCAGTTCCCTATTTTCGCCAGCCACGCTCGCCATAAAGTGCGACCAGCTGGGTCCGCATTGTTGAATGCCTGAGGCTCACCCGACCCGTCGGCGACGGTGTATAGCTGGCCTTTTCGCAGGTAGAGGGCCTGCGATTCCGCGAGGTTTAGAGGCCGCGCACCGCGGCGACCGAACACTGAAATCTGATTGCCCGATTCGTCGACCGCGCGGTCGCGATCGATGCCCTTTGAAATCGCGACTGCAGAGCCTTTGGTTCTCGCGGTGGCGATTAATCTTGGAGTTGGGCGCGGACTGAAGCCCGAAAAGTGCGCGGAATCATCCCACGGCGAAACGATTTGCAGAACGCGAAGTCCGTTTCGGCCGTCGGCCACAAATGCGAAAGCGCTGGCGTCAACCATGCCAATCTTTACGTCGTTCACGTCGTTGAGCTGGTGGTTCAAATTGAAGATTTGATCGAGGCGTGGGGCCTCGGGATTTTCGACGTCAACAATGGCGACTCCGTTTTTACCCGCGGCAACATAGGCGTACGTTCGCGCGACGTAGATATTGCGGGCGTCATCCAGAGTGATTTTGGCGCTTTCGACAAACTTAGGATGCGCGAGGTCAGTTACGTCTAGCACTTTCACTCCGAACCGATCGACGACAAAAGCGTAACGGAATTGCACGGCGAGCCCGCGAGGATCGTCGAGTGCAGGCGATCCGAGGGTCGCGGTGACTTTTGGCGCGAGCGGATTCTCTAGATCGACGACGACCAGATTATGAGTGGTCAGGATGTAGGCAAAATTCCCCGCGATGGCGATGCGGCGTGCGCCCGTCAGAATTCCATCGGGATTGAATGCAAGTGCGCGCTGCAGAAAATTATTCGCGGGATTTCCATCGAGGAGAGTTCCGACGCCAGGACTCTTCGCCTTCAAATCAGGGTTGCCGATGACCACCAGGCCCTCTTCCCTGTCAGCAACATAAAGAAAGCCGTAGAGCAGGGGGATCGGTTGTTCTTCGTTTTCGGGAAGTTGGACACGAAGCGGATCGACACCGAGCGTCGTCGGTGTCGCTACCGCAACGGCATCTCTTGTTGGCACATGGAATTTTTGGCCAATCGGAGAAACTGGCGCAGTGGTCATGCGTTCGGAAAAACCCTTGTTGTCGATGTTCGCGATATCAAAAACGCGGAACCCGCCTTTTCCCTGCGCGGCGTACGCATATTCTCCGCGCGCCTGAACATCCAGGACAATTCCCGGGTGCTCGTGAGAAGTGAGTTCGCGATGGCGGGCGATGAATTTCTTGTAGTTGTCCGGATAGGCGATGCGCTGGAGATCGCTGCCGTAGATTGCATTGGGCTCGTCATGTTCGGCGACCGCCACGGCTTCAAGTCCGTGGTCGCCCGTAGCTACGTAAATGTAGCGGCCCATGAAATTCATAAAATTCGTGCCTTGAAGTAGAAGCTGTGCCATCCAGGCGTTGTTATCGTTGACGGCGGAGACGTGGCAATCGCTGCATTGTTTGGTTTCTTTGGCGCGAACGGTGTGAGGAACGAATGTGCTGAATGCCTGGCCAGACAACCCCGGCGTCGAAATGGTTTGCTGCTGGTAGTAGAGCCATTCACGATTTGAATTTTGCGAACTAACCAATACTGCGCATGAAGAACGTGCGGGCGCGATGCGGTGACCGGTGGCGGTTCCATCCACTCCGAGCATGTAAATATCGTCGCGCAAAACTTGAAAATTGTAGCTGGTGTAATTGCGCGTGGTGATGCCCTCGTTGTGCAGCATCGGACGCTTCACATTGGCGGTCATCTGAAGGTGGCAGCCAAAACACGTGGGCGTCCACGACGTGTGGCACGCGTAACAGGTCATCGAACTATTCGCGTGGGCGAGCATCGTTTCATCGTTTGGAAACACGGGCAGAATTTCGCCGGACTTGCCCATCAACTTCGCGCGGTAAGACTTTGGACTGAAATGAACATTACCGGGCGTAACGGTATCGCGCGTCTGAACGACTTCCCATTCCTTGTTCGGTTCGCTCATGGAACGCTGAATGAGCTTGTCGGCGCGCCATTCGAAGCGGCGTAATGCCCAGGGCGTGCGTAGAGTTTCAAGGTGCCGTCCACCTACAGGCGCGGCAGGGCCCGAAGTGACGAGGCTCGCACGCGCACCGATGGTGCCGTGGCAGTCGACGCAATCAATTTCAACGGCGGCGCGTGGCTCGCCATAGATTTTTCCGTTTCCATGATTGTCCTGGCCAAAGTGGCAATCCGTGCACTGCATTCCCTTTTCGAGGTGAATGTCGGCAAGATGAACGGCCTTCCCGAAACGTTCGGGATCGTCAAACGCGATTTGCTTGCCTTCTCTGTCGAGCCAGTTGCCTTTCCGGTCGTGAGCGTAAACGCCGCGATACACCCAACCGTGGCCATGAAAATCAGCGAATTGCGTAGTCTTAAGCTGTTTGTTGAATTCAGGTGTGCCGGTTTGCTCGAGGAATTTTTCATCACTCCAAAGCCCACGTGCCGCAGCAGCCTCGGGATTACGTACTGCGACCTGGTAGCGTTCTGCCTCGCTAGGATTTTTCTGCTTCTCGGGATACATCTTCTCGCCATCGATTTCGTTATCCCACCAGGTCACGCCGAAATAGGTAGTAAGCATGTTCGTGCCGGGATGCATGTGGCACACCATGCATTGGCTCGAAGGAATCGAACGCGTGAAGGCATGCTTGATCGGATGTCCTGGCTGCGTTTTGTCGATTGTCGGATCGGAAGTCGCGCTGGTCCCGGAGTGGCCAAACACAGAATAAGCCCCGGAGTGTGCGGAATCGCGATCGTTGGCGTAAATCACGTGGCACGATGAGCATCCACTGGCGCGATAATCGCCGGGATGATCGTTCGTGCCGGGCAGCGACATCACAGGGTCAACGAGACGCGTCTTTTGCAGACCAAGAAAAACGGGATCGGTACGCAGCTCGGTGCCCAAGCCGCGATCGCTCAGCTTGGCATCAGGTTTTCCGGGTTGCTCGCTGCGCGTTGGATTCCCAAGTTCGGCTTTTTTCTCGCCACCGCGTTCGAATACGCGAAGTACATTGCCGGGCTGCGAAGTTTCCCAGCGATAGAGCGGTGTGAGTTCCCGCAGAACGCCTTTCGCGCGCTCTTCTTCCGGGGTTGGCGGAGGAAACGTCTTGATGGATTGTGGCCTGCCTTCGCGGTCGTAACTTTCGCCAAAACGGGCATTTTTTTTTGGGATCGCGCCGTTGTTGTAGAGCGCTGCTCCCCACAAAAGGCCAGTGTGCGTCATCATGCTGGTGGAAACAGCGCGCGTTTCGTTCGCGTGGCATCCAGCGGCGCCACATGTTTCCGCCGCGACGCGTAAATCGCCGGGGTTCACAAATTTTACGTACTCGGCCGATTCCGCAAGCCATTTGGCGAAAATAGCTTGCGGCACCGCGCCACGATTGCGAAAAACAGGATCGTGCGACGCGACGTGCGCTTTCTGTTTCGCCGCGAGATATTCAGCGGAATTTGACGGCGTGCCAGCTACCACACTCGCGGAAGAATTCCCGCCATGGCAGTCCGTGCATCCGATTTCAACGGTTCTGGTGGGATGCATGGTTGCTTCGTCCATCGGCGAATGACAAGTGATGCAGCCCGCGGACTTACGCTCAGCGTCTTTGTGCGATTGGCCGCGTACGGCGCTCGCCTGCTCTTGCGCTTGTGCGACCGACGCACCGCCTCGAAGTCCAAAGCCGAGAAGCGTGATGGTGATCAGAGCGAGGATCACCACGAGCGAATTCTGCTTTGATTCCATTCGAGACAACCAGCGCATATTTTGTTGAGCACTCATTAAAACGTCAATTTCACGGAGCCAAACAGCGAAAACAAAGTCTTGCCGCCGTAAATGTCGCGGAAGCCGTCGCCCGGCGTGAGCATCGCAGCGCCGCCGGTGAGCATGATATTTTCAGAGAGCGGCGGGCGATAGATTACGCCGGCTCCGTAATCCATTCCGATGGTGTTCCGAATCGGCGCTTGAAACAGAATGTCTTCGAGTGACTCTGTGCGTTCGAAGCGAAGAAAGTTAGCGTTTGCGAACCCTTTGAGCTTTGGAGTGATATCAAAATCCGCGCCCGCGTTGACGAGAAGAATTCCGGGATTCACAAAGTTGGCCTGCCCCTCATCCTTGCTGGCGCGCATTGATGGAATCAGGCTGCCGGGCGTGGTGAGAAGCACGCCGGACCCGGTGAGGCGAATTCCTTCACGATTCCAGAAACTGAAGAGTCCGCCTGCGAACGAATCGAGGTCGAGAATGGAGTCGAAGCCGCGCGCGCGGCCGTCGCGTGGATTTGCATCGCCACTCGTGTAGAAAGTGGAAACGCGATAGCGAACCCAATCGCGATCGTATGAAACTTCCGCCGCGGCGAGTTGCGCGTTCACCGTTACAGGACGTCCAGCGATAGGATTGAACGTGTCCTCGCCGACGGCCTGATAAAAAGCGTGTGTGATGTTGACGCGGCGAATGTGTCCACTGCCAAGCCAGCCAAAGTAGCCGACGCGGATTCCGTGCGGGATCGGACCTGCTCCGGGGTTCTGGTTGATGACGTTTCCTATCGGCGCCGGCCGGACAAGGAATCTGTTGTCGTCATAATGAATCGTCGCATCGTCTTTGTTCCACCCCGCGATAAATTCAGCGGTGTAACCAGGGAAGAAAAAATCTTGCAAATAAATGTTGCCGAGCAGGACCTGCTGATGGCGGCGCTCGAAAGTGTTCAACCCACTGTTCGTGTTCTTTTCCAAAAACTGAAAATATGCGGCGTTGTACTCCATCTTGTCAGAGTGCAGGTCACCGAAAATCCGAATCGCGGGCTGTTCGTCAACAAAAAGGAAGCCGCGAAAATCGGCGTTGAATTGCTGGATGCCGGCACGGAGGCTGACGAAATCATAATTCGGGCCGATATCGTGGAGCTTTACCTCGGCGAACGCCTCTTGCAGCCCGATATGAGTGTCGAAGCGGTTGGTGCCGCTTCGCACGTCCGGTCCGACGATGCCAAGTTCGCGAACATTTAAATCATTGATGCTGATTTCCGGCGTGATGCGAATACGCCAGTCCACGGGCTTGAACGACGCGTCGCCATGAAATAGATCGAAGCTGAATCGCAAAGTCTGGTCGACAAATTCCTGTTCGCCTCTGCCAAAAAACGTGGAACTCCCGGGATTTGCAGCACTGACGTTGCTGGGGGAAGGCACACGGCGCGCGTCGAAAGTCGTATCGGAGGTTGCAGTCAGGTTAAGGAAAACCTGTTGCCCCAAGCGTGAAGGCCAAATCGGTTCGTCGCCTTTTAACTTGTTGCGATTGAAAGGGTCATACCAGCGAGGGCGCGTGTAAATGTATTCGCCCTGCGACTTGTAGCGTTTGTATTCGGGCTGCTGCAGCGCCCATCGATCAGGAACTGTCGCGAATACATCAGCGGCGGGAGGCAAGCTTTCTGCCGCAGGATTCAAAACGTAGTTCGGATCAGAATCGAGACGATGACGAAATTCGCGATAGTTGCCGGACCATGCAGCGGCTTCAGAAGGAAGCGGTTCGCCCAGTTCCGGAAGTCGCGGCAGGCGGGATCGCAGTTCGCTGGACGGAATTGCCGGCAACGAAACTTCCAGCGTGACAACTTCATTAGCGTGAAACGCAAGTTTTTCGAGCACAAACGCGGCATAGCCGTTGGCTTGAACGCTCAAATAGTAATCGCCGGGAACGACGGGGAAAATGCGAAACACGCCCTCCGCATTTGTGGAAGACTCGGTGGTCAGATTTGAGCTGATATTGCGCAAAGAAAGAGTTGCGCCGGCCACGGGAACTTGCGAGCCACCTGCGAGACTGGAGCGCACAATACCGTCGAGTGCAGCACTGGTCTGAGCCTGTTGGCGCGGCAAACGGATCGGAATGCCGGCATCCCGCGATTGTTGAGCTTCCTGCGCCAGCACAGATGCAATAAACGAAAAACTCACGACGAACAAGACCAGGAACCAGCACGAACGGCGGCCAAGGCAGAGATATCGGCCCGAAAGACACATAGAGTTTATGTGCATACGTTATGCCTGATGGGTGCCGCCCTGTGTGGCGTAAGGAAACGAAAATCAACAGCAAGCTAACAACATGCGCGCAGGGTGAGCAATGGTTTTCATAGAGAGGTGAGAACAGTCGATAACGACTGAGGCGCCGGCAAGAATCGTTCACTCATTGGCGGCACGCTATTGCGTGACGATTGAGGGCGCTAAGGCCGTTATGTTACGAACATACGTGGCCTATTCCGTCGAAAAGCCTCGAACTCTGCGCAAGCCAGTGGGTTCGCATCGCGCGCTCAGCCGGCGAAAGAAAATGCTCGTACTGGGCGTTGCTCTCATGCTCGGGCTGGCAGGAGCGCTGGCTCTGTTGCTAGTGGGTTGCGGAGGCGGCAGCAGCGGCGTGACGGTACCTCCGCCTCCGACGCCCGCGTTTCAACCCCTCACGCAGGCGGAAGTTACCCAGATCGTTACAGCTGCCGCTGCGGTGGCTTCAGCGGATACGATGGTCATCGCGGTCGTGGACCGGCAAGGAAAAGTTTTGGGCGTTTTTCGAAAGCCGAATGCACCTGGCCTAGCGATGGGCAACTTTTCCATTATGGAAGATGCGAATGATGTGGCCGTGGCGCTGGCGCGAACGGGAGCGTTTTTTAGCAACAACCAGGCACCGCTGACATCACGCACCGTGCGATTCATCAGCGGGATTCATCTGCCGCCCGGGGTCATGAACCAACCACCCGCCGATCTCTACGGGATCGAGAACACCAATCGAGGTTGCACGCTCTCGGCAGAGCTCGAAGGAAATGGATTCAAGCCCGCAAAGCCGATCAGCGGCGTGAAACCCCTTGGAATCATGACCGGCAAGAAAGACACGAACGATTCGGATCCCAACACGGTCAATCCGGGAGGTATCCCAATTTATCGGGGAAATGTGCTGGTAGGAGGAATCGGAGTAACAGGAGTTCCGATCGATCTTGCGGAATATGCGGCGTTCAAGGGCGCGACGTCCACGGGATTCGGCGATTTTTTCTCCCATTTGCCCCCGCCGGGCGCGGTTTTTCTGGGGGGCGTGGTCCTGCCCGCAATTGACACTACGAGTCCGCTAGCCGGAGCAGGCACCGGCACAACGACAGGCGGGACATGGTTCGTCGCGGCCACCGACGGCACCGGAACGCCGGCGGAAGGCGACCTGGTCACACCAGTGGCGGGGTCGGGTGGATTGTCTGCACCCGATGTGACCACGATTCTCGGGAATGCCGAAGCCGAAGCGAACCTGACGCGCGCAGCGATTCGCCTCCCCGAAGGCTCGCGGGCAAGGATGGTGATCGCTGTAGCAGACCTGGATGGCACAATCATCGGGCTTCGCCGTATGCCGGATTCCACTGTGTTCAGCATCGATGTGGCGGCAACGAAAGCGCGGAATATGGTGTACTTCAACGGCAGCGCGCGCCTTGCCGCCGATTTGAATCAGGTGCCGATAGGGACAGCCGTAACCAACCGCACTATCAGCTTTGGTGCGATGCCGCTGTTTCCTCCAGGAATTGATGGGACAAGCCCCGGCCCGTTTTTCAATTTATATGCGACCGATACAGCGAATCCTTGCACGCAAGGCTTTCAAAGTGGCGCACCAGACGATCAAAAGAGTGGCATCGTGTTTTTTCCGGGAAGCGCCGGCTTGTACCGCAATGGAGTACTTGTCGGTGGCCTCGGGGTCAGCGGTGATGGCGTCGATCAGGATGACTTTGTGACCAGCGCAGGCACAAAGGGCTTCGAAGCGCCGGCCGCGATCCGCGCCGACCAGATTTCGATCAATAGCGTAAGGCTTCCTTACTTCAAGTTTCCTCGCAATCCCACGGACTGAGACAAATCCAATTCGGAGGATTACATCCATAGATCGCCTATTTACTGATTAGGTCTAAAAAGGCGCACGCAAGCGGCTTCGAGACAGGTTTAGGGAGAAAATGAAGCTGCAATAAAAGGACAGACCACAGGAAACGTGTTTTAGTTCGCTTAACTCAGCCCCCATCTCGTCGGTCATGATTCACGAATTGAGTCACGCCATATGTCTCTGAAGAACAAACTGACGCTCGGCTTTGGCGCCGCACTTTGTATTCTTGCCATGATCGGCGTGCTTTCCTACCGCAGGTTTTCACGGGAAAACGTGGACCAGCAATGGGTTGAGCACACGCATCAAGTGTTGGAAAAGCTGGATTCGACGCTCGCTTCCCTGCTTGAACTCAATGCAGAGGAGCGTGGTTTTGCTCTCACGCACGACAGCACGCATCTCCAATCGAGCCGGCACCTAAAAGGTGCTATCGATTCGAACCTTAAGCTGATCAAAACGCTAACGGCTGATAATCCGAGACAGCAGGTCGCGTATGCGCGGCTCGTTGACCTCGTAGGGGCGCGCGTTGCCTTAATCGAGCAGGCCGAAACACAGTCCTCCTCAGACGAGAATCTCGAAAAGCCGAGGAACGAGCTCACAGGGCAGATTAGAGCAGTCCTTCTGGACATGAGGATGGAGGAGGAGAAGCTTCTTGGCAAACGCTTGCAAGAGGCCGCAGCTGGAAACCGCCAGATGAAGGCGATTCTGGACGTCGGCTACGCGTTTTCGTTATTGCTGTTTGGCCTGACGGTGTATGCGATTTTTCGAGAGATCGGAAAACGCAAGGAGTCTGAGGAAGGTCTTCGCCGGGCGCAGGAGCAATACCGGTTATTGTTCGACAGCAATCCAATTCCGGTATGGGTGTACGACCTGGAAACCCTGGATATTCTCGACGTGAATGCGACAGCGAGCAACCGCTACGGATACACGCGCGAAGAGTTCTTGCGGTTGAAGATCTCCGATTTGCGTTCTCAGGCGGATGTTCCGAACCTGCTGAAGAATGTTCGCGAGGCAACGCAATCGGTGCAGGATTCTGGGCCGTGGCGACACAAAAAGAAATCCGGAGAGATCATCGATGTACAGATTCGGTCCTATCCCCTGAACTTTGGCGGCAAGGATGCAAGATTGGTCGTCGCGACGGACATTACCGAACAGAAAAAAGCCGAGGACGCTCTAAAAGAGAGCGAGGAGCGCTTCCGGCTCATCGTTTCAAACATCAAGGACTACGCGATCATAGTGCTGAATCCCGCGGGACAAATTACGAGCTGGAACGGCGCTGCGCAACGGATCAAGGGATATGAAGCGGACGAGATAGTGGGCCAGCATTTTTCAGTGTTTTATGCTCCTGAGGACATTGCGGTTGGAAAACCAACCATCGAACTCAAGTCCGCCAGAGAAGAAGGGCGTTTTGAGGATGATAGTTGGCGCGTACGGAAAGACGGCTCGCGCTTCTGGGCAAACGTGGTAGTTACGCCATTGCGTGACGACACGGGTACCTTGCGCGGCTTTGTGAAAATCACCCGTGATGTCACCGAGCGACGAAAGGCCGAGCAGGAAATCGTACGGCGCAGTCTGGAGCTCGAGGCTGCCAACAAGGAACTGGAGGCATTCTCTTACTCCGTCTCGCACGACTTGAGAGCCCCGCTGCGCGGAATCGAGGGATTCAGCCAGGCGCTGCACGAAGACTACCAACAACAACTCGACGACACTGCGAAGGACTATTTGCGTCGAATCCGCACGGCGACGCATCGCATGGGGGAATTGATTGACGACCTGCTGAATCTATCGCGAGTAACCCGCGCGGAACTGTACAAGGAGCGAATCGATTTGAGCAAGCTTGCGAGCGAAGTTGCTCAGGAACTTAAGTCCCGTGAGCCGAAACGCACGATATCGCTAAAAATCGCCGAAGGATTGCAAGCGAACGGCGACAGCAGGCTGATTCGCGTGGCTCTCCAGAACCTGATTGGAAATGCCTGGAAATTCACTTCGAAGCGCGCGCAAGCAGAAATTGAATTCGGCCAACAATTTTCTAACGGCGATCGAGCGTATTTCGTACGCGACAATGGCGCGGGATTTGACCAGTCGTACGCTTCGCGTCTTTTCGGCGCGTTCCAGCGCCTCCACGCAGCCAACGAGTTTCCCGGTACCGGTATCGGGCTGGCTACGGTGCAGCGGATTATCCACCGTCATGGCGGATCGGTGTGGGCCGAAGGAATTGTAAATCGTGGGGCAACCATCTATTTCACGTTGGAACGGCGAAATACCTAAACCTTGGGAGGCGCGATGGAGGACAAAGTGATTTTGCTCGTGGAGGACAACGCGGACGATGAACTGCTCACGCTGCGCGCCTTGAAGAAAAACAATATTCGCAACGAAGTGATCGTTGCGCGGGACGGAAGCGAAGCTTTGGACTACTTGTTCGCAACTGGCGTGCACTCCGGCCGGGATTTGAGTGTCATGCCGCAGATCATCCTTCTCGATTTAAAGCTGCCAAAAGTGGACGGATTCGAGGTTCTGAATCGTGTGCGCGCGTCTGAAATCACGAAACTTCTTCCCGTGGTCATTCTCACCACTTCCAATGAAGACCAGGATCGCATCCGTGGCTATGATTTGGGCGCCAACAGCTTTGTGCGGAAGCCGGTCGAATTTGAAAAATTCATTGAGGCCGTAAGGCAACTGGGACTTTACTGGCTGATCCTGAATGAACCGGCCCCTGTTCTAAGGAGATCCTAGGTGCCCATTCCTCTTCGGGTTTTATTCATAGAAGATTCGGAAGATGACGCCGCGCTGCAGGTTCGACTGCTGGCGCAGGCGGGATATGACGTCCTTCATGAGCGCGTGGATTCGCCTGAAGGGCTGGCTCAAGCTCTTGCGCGGCCGTGGGACATTGTCATTTCTGATTACTCCATGCCGCACTTCCGAGGAACAGACGCCCTAACGATCACGCGTCAAAAAGGCTTGGACGTTCCTTTCATTTTCGTATCAGGAACGATCGGTGAAGATTCGGCGGTAGCGGCCTTAAAAATCGGCGCGCAAGACTACTTGATGAAATCGAATCTCGGCCGGTTGGTTCCGTCCGTAGAACGCGAATTGAGGGAGTCTGAGGAGCGCCGGCAACGGAAGCGACTCGAAGAACAGGTACATCAATTGCAGCGCTTCGAAGCCATCGGGCGGCTAGCGGGAGGCGTCGCGCATGACTTTAACAATGTAATCGGCGCCATCATGGGCTGGGCTGACGTCGGGGTGCGTGCCGCCGAGCAAGGAAGCGACCTGCAGGACAAATTCCTTAAGATCCGTTCACAGGCCGATCGCGCTTCCGGGCTGACCCGGCAATTGCTGGCATTTGCGCGGCGCCAAATGCTGCAAACGTGCAATACAAATCTGAACGAACTCGCCAAGGAGGAAATCAGCCTGCTGCGAAACGTCATCGGCGAACGGATCGATATTCAAATGAATCTTGCGGGTGATTTGAGCATCATCTGGGCCGATCCCGGCCAAATTGAACAAGTGCTGATGAACTTATGCCTGAACGCACGAGATGCGATGCCCGACGGAGGTCGCCTGCTGATCGAAACGAAAAACGTCGAAGTCGGTGAGGACTACCAGCGGACTCATGCCTACGCAGTTCCCGGACGGTACGTGCTCTTGAAAGTACTCGACTCAGGTACCGGGATGGATACTGAAACGCTGACCCATATCTTCGAGCCTTTTTTCACAACCAAAGAAATAGGACGTGGAACAGGTCTCGGTCTGGCCACCGTGTACGGAATCGTCAAGCAGCACAAAGGCTTCATCGATGTGGACAGCACACTCGGGCAAGGCACAGCATTCCGGGTCTATCTGCCACTGGGCAATGGCCCGGCGGATCAGTCTGAACGGCCGATGATCGGTGCGTTGCGCGGCGGCACCGAAGGCATCCTGATCGCCGAAGACAACGACGATCTGCGTGAAGCCGCGCAGGAAATTCTTGTGAGTCTGGGCTATAAAGTTATCGAGGCAAAAGATGGCGAAGAGGCCGTGCGCGCGTTTGAACATCACGTGAATGAAATTCATCTCGTATTCCTGGATGTTGTAATGCCAAAGTTGAATGGCCCGGAGGCTTATCTGAAAATGGCGGCCCTGAAGCCCGGCATGCCCGTAATTTTCACGACCGGCTACGCTACTGAAATAAATCTGGTTCCCATCCGCACACGCGAGACATCGGTTGTCCTTCAAAAGCCCTACGGGTCCCAATATCTGGCGCAGAAGCTACGCGAAAAACTCGACAAAAAGAATTAACTGAGCGGTACAGGTTTTGAGGAAAGAGTCACCCATGGGTGCGGAAAAATGGGACGCTGAGCTATACGACGCCAAGCACGCATTCGTGTGGGAGAAGGCGAAAGGCCTTGTGGAGCTGCTGGCTGCAAAACCGGGCGAGCGCATTTTGGATTTGGGATGCGGAACGGGATCGCTCACAGCGGAAATTGCCGCAAGCGGAGCGGAGGTCGTCGGAGTGGATCGTTCGCCGGAGATGATTTTAGAGGCGGGCAAGAAGTTTCCCGAATTGCGATTTGACGTCTGCGACGCGCGTGCCTTGCCATTTTCACGCGAATTCGATGCCGTGTTCTCAAACGCGGCATTGCACTGGATCCCTGAGGCGGAAGGCGTGGTCGAGGGCGTAGCGCGAGCACTACGCCCCGGCGGAAGATTCGTCGTGGAATTTGGCGGCAAGGGCAACGTTGGCAACGTCGTAGCCGCGCTTGAGACTGCTTTGACTCGTCTCGGCATTTCGCCCGATGGCGCAAACCCGTGGTTCAATCCGAGCATTGCGGGATACGCTTCGCTCCTTGAAAAGCACGGAATCGAAGTGCGCGAAGCTGCGCTCTTTGAACGCCCCACCGAACTAGAAGATGGCGAACGCGGACTCGCAACGTGGGTCACCATGTTTGGCGCTTCATTTCTGGACCGCGTACCCGAGCCGAAACGCCCACAATTTTTGCAGGAAGTGGAGCGGGCCGCTCGCCGAGCCTTGTGGAAGTCCGATCATTGGGAGTTGGACTACCGGAGACTTCGCATCGCAGCATGGAAGTCAGCATCGTAGTAGCCGTAAGAATTGCGCCACAACCTATAGCGTAAGGCTTTACACAGGGCAGTCTACATGCTACATTTTTCTCCCGTACCGCCATCCATGCGCCAGGCGGCTGGGCCTCTGACTGAGAACCTGCCAAACGTGTGCCTTGTCAATGACTTAGAAGTCTTGACGGGCAGTGTTCGTTGCAACGCAACGAGCGCATCGCGAAAAGAATCCCTCCATCAGGGAACGATGAGTCGTCTCTCTTCGCGTGTAGTGTGTTCGAACGCACAACACAGGAAAGAAAGCGAACTTGCGAAAGGTTTTCCGTACGCTTCGAACGTCGCGCGGAGAACGAGAGAGTCAAAGGGGACATCTTGCTAAAACTCCGCAAAGTGGAAATCACTGGATTTAAATCGTTCTGCGAACGCACCGTGGTGACGTTCAGCGGTACCGGAACGACGTGCATCGTCGGCCCGAACGGATGCGGCAAATCCAACGTAGTCGACGCCATCAGTTGGGTGTTGGGCGAACAAAGCCATAAGTCACTCCGCGCCGGCCGCATGAGTGACTGCATTTTCAACGGCACCGTAAAGCGCCCTCCCATGGGCCTTGCCGAAGTCACCATCACAATGGAAGATCCGGAACTGGCCGAAGCGGCACGCTTCGTGATCGAAGGAACTACGGAAGAGTCCCAAGAAAAAGATAGCGAAGAGTCTCAGAGCGCACAGAGCCTCGCGGAAACAGACGGAATTCTCGCGGATGTCCCCGCGTCAGCCCCAGCCGACGAGGGAGCGCAAACCGACGCTCCCCTCTCGAACGAAGGCGTTGCATCAAATACGGACGCCGGCAGACCAGAATTCCTGAAGGGCAAGCGAAAGAAAAAAACCGATAAGCCCGCGCTGGTCACCAAGCCAGGCGAAGTTGTCGTCAGCCGCAGACTTTACCGCAGCGGCCAGAGCGAATATCTCATTAACGGGCGCGTCGCTCGCCTGCGCGACATTCAAGACATGTTCATGGGAGTCGGTCTCGGCCCCGATTCCTACGCCATCATCGAGCAGGGCCGCATCGGGCAAATTCTCTCGACGAAACCGATGGAGCGCCGCGCGATTATCGAAGAAGCCGCCGGCGTAACGAAGTTCAAAACCAAAAAGCGCCTAGCCGAAGCCAAGCTGGAATCTTCGAAAGTCAATCTCTCGCGCGTAAACGACATCGTGGTGGAAGTCGAAAAACAACTCGGTTCGTTGAAGCGCCAGGCAGCAAAGGCGCGGCGCTATTCCGAAATTCGCGAGCAGATGCGCGGCATCGTGCGGCAGATGCTGGCAGGCAAGGCACGCGAACTGGAAGCGGAAGCCGAGCGCATTGCAAGCCAGCTAACGGAGTTTTCGGCCACTGAAACGCAGCACGCACAGGCAATCCAGCAGGAAGAAGGCGAACAGGACCGCCTTAGCCAACGCAACTACGAACTCGACACGGAAATTCGTCAGAATCAAAATCAATTGAATCTGACGGCTCTCGAAGTGGACCGCGCGGAAAACAGGATTACGTTCAATACACACCGCGCAAGCGAACTGACAGGCCGGCAAAGCCAAATTGCCGCCGACTTGAGCGAACTGCACACGCACACTACGGATTGGGAAACGCGCAGCGCTTCGCAGCGGCAGACTGTCACGATGCTGCACCATGAAGCAGCCGGCCTTGCTACTCGCGTGGAAGAACTGCAAATGCACGCGCAATCGCGCCTGACGCAAATCTCGGAATCCGAAACCCGTATCGAAGCGCTGCGCAAGACCGCTTCTGAGGCTGGAGAAAGTTTGTTGCGCCTCCACGGCGAACAGAAGCAGGCCGAAGAAGCGCTGGTTCATCAGGGCGAAGCCCTTCGCAGGCGCGAGGCGAACGAACACGATTTGCTTGAGACGTCCATCCGCGTGCGAAGGGACGCCGAGGAAGCCGCAGACGTGCTCGAAGTCGCGAACAGCCAAATGGCAGCTTCGCAGCAGCAACTTCGAGACCTTCACGGAAAGCTGACCACGCTTCGCAACCAGCGAGAGGAACGCGCGAAGCTTGCGGAAACTTTGCGCGATTCGCTCGCAGGCGTGCGTGCCCGTCACGCAACCCTCACGCAAATCCTGAACGACCGTTCCTACACCGCGGACGCCGTGCAAAAGCTCTTCGCGGCGAACGAACGCGGCGTTGGCCAGGATTTTTGTGCAGTTGGCGTCCTCGCGGACTACGCCGAAGTGCCGGAAGCTCACGAGGCAGCCATCGAACAGTATTTGCGCGACGAACTGGAATACGTCGTGGTTGAAACTTTTGATCACGCGCGCGCCGGCGTCTCCCTGTTGCAAGAAGAAGTCGGCGGCCGCGCAACATTCTTTGTCGATTCGACCAAAAATTTGCAGGTGAACGAGTACGAGCCGATCATTCCCTTCCGCGCCGAGGACGGCGTTTTTGCGCGGTTGGACAAGCTCGTCGAATTCCGCGATCCGCTTGGACCTGCGGCAAAACAGTTTTTGCCAAGGTTGCGCGGCGCCTACCTAACAGACAGCGCGGCGGGCGCAGAAAGGTTGGCGCGCGAAAATCCTCACTACGCTTTCGTCACGCCTGACGGAACCTCCTACCAGGGCCGCATGGTAACCGGCGGGCGCCCCGACGAAGCGGGCCCTCTCGGCATGAAACGTGAACTTCGCGCGCTGGACGCCGAACTCACCACGCTCGACGCGCACATGAACGAGATGCAGGCCGAAATGGAGCGCACGGCAGTGGAAATCCGCGAAGCGGAGGCATCGCTCGAAACGGTGACGGCGAATCAGCACGAAGCAGAACGCAACGTGATTAACGCCACCCACAAACACCAGCAGAGCCAGGGCGAATTGGCGCGGCTCGGTCTCGAGTTGACGGTTTGCCAGAACGACCTGTCACGGCTACGCCAGGAGGTTGCGGAAGCGCGGAAGCGTGCGGAACGAGCTGTCGCCGAGCACGAGACTGCCTCCATGAGCCGGGCGGAAGCCGAAGCGGAGTGCGCCCGGCTATCGGAAACCCTCGTGCAATTGCGCGGCTCGGTCCAATCCGAACAGGACGAGCTCGCTGCTGGACGCGCGGAAATGGCCGCTCGGCAGGAGCGGCTCGCCGCGGCAGAAGCGATTGCAGCCCGCCTGTCCGAAGAACGCGCCGAACTGGATCGCCGCGGAAATGTACTCCGCCAACAGGAAGTTGCGATCAAGGAAGAAACGGCAACGCTCACAATTCAAAGCGAAGAACTGGGGCGCCACCTCGAAGCCTTACGCGCGGAAAAATTGCGTTTGGATGTGCGCCAGCAAGAATTGGAGCAGGAATGGGAAGCGGGCCGCACCCGGCTCACCCAGATGGAAGATCACTTGCGTATGGGTCGGCAGTCTTTGCAGGAGCTTCGGGAAAAACGCGGCCATGCGGAAGTCGAACGTGCCAAGAATGAAAGTGACCGGCAACATTTGCGCGAGACCTGCGTGAGCGAAGTGAACGCACAGCCCGAAGATCTGATCGCCAGCGAAGCAGTGTTCATGAGCGGCGAAGAATTGGCGGCCGCCGAAGCAAGCTACCGTGAAATGAAACAGCGCATCGATTCCATGGGCGCGGTTAACATGATGGCGCTCGAAGAATTCAATGAATGCGAACAGCGCTTCACCTTCCTGACGCGCGAACGCGACGACCTGCTGCAGTCTATCGCGGACACGCAGCAAGCGATCGCAGAGTTGGACCTGATCTCCAAAGAAAAATTCGAGCAGGCCTTCAACGCTATTAACACAAACTTTTCAACCGCATTCCACGCTATCTTCGGCGGTGGGATGGCGGAGATGCGCTTGACCGAACCCGATAGCTCGGGCGATGCAGGCATCGACGTTGTAGCATCGCCGCCGGGGAAGCGCCTGCAAAACGTGCTGTTGCTCTCCGGTGGCGAAAAGGCCATGACCGCCCTGGCGTTGCTCATCGCAATCTTCCGTTATCAGCCAAGCCCGTTCTGCATCCTCGACGAAGTCGACGCGCCTCTCGACGAAGCAAATGTCGGGCGCTTTACCAGACTTCTGAACGACATGAGCGCGCAAACGCAATTCATCGTCGTCACCCACAACCGCAAAACGATGGAAATCGGCAGCGTCCTCTACGGCGTCACCATGCAGGAACCTGGCGTTTCAAAAATCGTCAGCGTTCGCTGGGAAGGTGAAGAAACGCCCGCGCCGAAAAAACTCGCCGCCACCGCGGCCTGAACAAGCCACAATTGTTCAAGGAGCGGAAAAGTTTCCGCTCCTCTTTTCCGTTTCGCAGCGAATCTGCGGCAAAAAGTTTTGCAGAGAAATCCACCACTGCGATGAGCGTCATACGAGAAACCAATTTCCCGGGAATTGCGCCCGCGGCCCGCGGAAAAGTCCGCGACATTTACGATCTCGGCGACAAGCTCCTGATCGTCGCCACCGACCGCCTCTCCGCTTTCGATGTCGTTATGCCCACACCGATTCCCGACAAGGGACGGGTGCTGACGCAGCTTTCGCTTTTCTGGTTTGAACTTCTAAAATCCGTCATACCAAACCACGTGTTGGACGCCGCCGAATTTCCGCCCCCGTTCCGCGCTTATCGTGAACAACTGGCTGGCCGCGCTATGTTGGTCAAAAAAACGCAGCCGCTGCCCATTGAATGTGTGGTGCGCGGTTATCTCAGCGGCTCCGGCTGGAAAGAATACCAAGCCGAAGGAAAAGTCTGCGGCATCACGCTGCCCGCTGGCCTGCGCGAATCGGAGAAACTGCCCGAGCCGATTTTCACGCCCGCCACAAAAGCCTCCACCGGACACGACGAAAATATTCCCTTCGAACGCGCTGCGGAAATGCTCGGCAAACCCCTCGCCGAAAAGGTGCGCGCCGTGAGCCTGGATATTTACAATCACGCAGCAGCCTACGCAGCGCCCCGGGGCGTGCTCCTCGCGGACACCAAATTCGAATTTGGTCTGCTCGGAGAAGAATTGATCTGGATCGACGAAGCGCTCACGCCGGATTCCTCGCGCTTCTGGCCAGCAGCACAATACAAGCCTGGCGGCGCGCAGCCTTCTTTCGACAAACAATTTGTTCGCGACTATCTGGAACGGATCCAGTGGCCCAAAACGCCACCCGGCCCCGAACTGCCCCCCGACGTAGTCGCGGCGACTCGTGCCAAATACCGGGAGGCGTTTCGCATCCTGGCTGGCCACGAACTGGACTAGCAAGCCGGGCCCTCAACAAACTTAATCCTCAGGCGGAGTGTGGAATCGTGAAAGATCAATTGGAAGGGCTCGTCAGTCAGATGGTAGAAAGAGGGATTTTGTTCGAGGAAGCAATCGGGGAATTTGAAAAGCGCTTTATCAAGCGCACTCTGGAGCGCGCGCAAGGGAATCAGTGCCGGGCGGCAAAAATGCTCGGAATTCACCGCAACACGCTGAGCCGCAAGATCGGCGAATATAAGCTCGATCGCAACGGATCGTACAGGCGTTAGGTCTCAAGAAAAGTAAAACGGCTCTCCGCAAAGCATTGGAGAGCCGTTTTTCCCATCCAGAATTTGTCCGAAATCAAGGTGTGGGCTTCTTCGCCGCAGGCCGTCTCACGGGCGGCTTTTTCGTGGGCGTCTTGTCTTTCGGGATGTCCTCTGCATTTACCTTGGCTTTATCCCAGTGCAGCATAAACGCCGGGTCCGGATCGTAAGCCGTCAGTGTGCCCGTGAACCGGACGGGATTGTCCTTCTCAAGGCGCGCCGCATCCGGCTGGCCGACGACCTTCACGTCCATGTTTGGTGTCGTGGCCGCCTGGAATTCCGCGTCGCTGGTGACAAATGCCACCTTCAGCACGATCGGATCAGTGGCTGTCGCGGCTGGCGTGATTTCGATAAGTTTTCCAGGGACATCAGGAAATTCCAGCCCGCACGATGCGAGCCAGATGATTTTTGCTTTGTCTCCGCCTGCCTTCAAATCGGTAATCACGGAGGCGATGGTCATGTCCTTGCGCGCAGCATCGAGATCGGTGGCGCTGGGCACCTTGTACGTCGCGGGCCGCTCCGTAGAAGTGCCGGCGAGCTGCAGCAATTCGCTTAACTCCGCGTCCACCAGGTTGTCACACGCCGCTTGTTGGTAGTTCACAAAGAGCTTCCGAAGATAGGTCTTGAGCTGCGTGGACTGTTGCTGCGTCGCGCTCTTTGAAGAGACGGCTCGCGCGATATACCAGAAGCCATCTAACGGCTGTGGCGGAGCCGAGGCCATGTACGCCTGCCCGAGACGATAGTTAGTGACTGCCTCATCGGGATTCACGGCTAGCACCGCTTTGTAATACTTGATCGCATTCGGATAGTCCTTCAGCACCATCGCCGCCTGCGCGGCCGTTCCGTTCAAATAGATGGCCGCTTGCTTCTTCTGCTCATCGAACGCCTTGTCATCCAAGGTGTCCGGCTTCTTAAGCTGTGGGACAAGTTTCAATCCTTCTTCGGCTGCTGCCATCGCTCCCTTTGCCTGAGCTGCCTGGTCGGCCGCGCTCAAGCTGTTAAACGCAAACGCGCGCGCATACAGCGCTCCGTACTTCTCGTTCGGTCCCACCTTGTCGCCAAGTGCCACCAGCTTGTCTGCAGATTCGATCACCTTTGGCCAGTTCTTCAGCTGGCTGTACGCCTGGTAGTACATCGGGTAGACGTAGATCAGCAGGTTGGAACTGGGATACTTCGAAGCGAAATCGTCGAGGCACTTCACTTGCGACGCGGGATTCTTATCGTTCGCGCAAGCCTGCTCCGCGTTGTATTCGGGCATCGTGTAAGGCTGCTTGCCCGCATCCTGTCCCGCCGGGGCCTGTGCGCCTACGTTGCTCGCGTTCCCAAGCGCGAAACATAACGACATGGAAATCCCGAGCACCGCAACTCGTCTAATTCGATTCATTCCCATTCTCCTCGCTGCATCTTCAAGCCTCTGAGATTTTGTTCCAGTGCACCCGGACCGTCATTTACCGGGAACGCTGCAAAATTCGGCGCGGGCGGAGACTCAGCCGCGCCTGAAATCCTTGGGATTATAGGAAAAGCTCTGGCAGTATCGCAAGCCGTTCCGTTACCGCAAAGAGGGTATTTTGTTGGGAAAATTCTCCGAAGCGCGGAAGTTTCCTCCCGCTGAGGCACGCGAGCAAAAAGATTTGCACTCGATTGTGTGATCATCGAAGGTTTGTTGGCCACTGCACCGTTGAAGCCGGCTTTTGCCGCCACCTGCTCTGAATGAGTAAGATGAGCATCGCACAAAAAACGTGGCCTGAGGGAGGAAGAATTCGCATGACCAGCATTTATGGAACCGATGGAAGCGCCGGCAGGCAACTTACCGGCAAAGTGGCCCTCGTCACAGGCGGAAATCGCGGAATCGGCAAAGCCATCGCAGCGCGCCTTGCGGCCCTCGGAGCGGCCGTGGCGATTTGCGGCCGCGATTCGCAAACACTCGCAGCCACTGCCAGGGAACTTCAGGCTGTGGGCACCCCCATTCACTCGCAACTTGCCGACGTCACAAAGTCTTCCGATGTTGATGCCCTGGTAAGGGAAACGGAAACGGCCCTCGGCGCAATCTCCATTCTTGTCAATAACGCCGGGATAGGTCTTTTCGGACCCGTCCAGGAAAAAACAGAACAGGAATGGGACACTCTGATGAACACGAACCTGAAAAGCGTGTTTCTCGTGTCGCGTAAGGTGATTCCCGGCATGATTCAGCGCAAGTCCGGCGACATCATCAACATCAGTTCGCTCGCGGGGAAAAGCACGTTCGCAGGAGGCGGCCTTTACTGCGCATCGAAATGGGCGCTGCAGGGTCTCAGCGGGTGCATGGCGGAAGACCTGAGGAACTTTGGCATCCGCGTCAGCACGGTTTGCCCGGGCAGCGTGGCCACCGAATTTTCCGGACGCGGCCCAAAAGATTCGAGCAAGGTGCTGACCGCTCAGGACGTTGCGCACGCCGTGGCCATGATCGCCACCCAGGGACCGCAAAGTTTTCTCAGCGAGGTGCACCTGCGTCCAGTCTCAAAGCCCTAGGCTCCTGTAGCCCGGCGAACATTTCCTCTTGACAATAGTCGTTATCACGACTATATTCTCCGTGTGGCGCTTTCCAAAGGTAAAAAACGCGACCCCGCTTCCCTCGAAACCAGGGTCTTCGTCGCCTTGCTCAGGGCTGCGGAGCGTCTCAGCCAGGATGCCGAACAGTTGGTGAAGGAACAGGGCCTGACCGGAACGCAATATAACGTGCTCCGCATTCTTCGCGGCTCGGAACCTGCCGGCCTGCCCTGCAAGGGCATCAGCGACCGCATGATTTCGCACGATCCGGATATGACACGTTTGCTCGACCGCATGGAGAAGCGCGGACTGATTACTCGCGAGCGCCAGTTGGACGATCGGCGCGTGGTGAAAACGCGCATCACTTCAGAAGGACTCGACATCTTAAGAAAACTCGATGCGCCAGTGCAGGATCTGCATAAGCGACAGTTCCGCAACATAAGTGGGGAGCATCTGAAAGGTCTGGCTGCCGCGCTCGAGGAAATTTTGCAAAAAGCACCTGAGGCGACTTAGCAGGCATCGAAGGGGTTCCGGGTTTCAGGGTTTGTACTTGCAAACCCTGAGCAGAAAAAGTTTGCAACGAATCTCATTTCAATCAAAAAGGAGAAAGTCCATGGGCCAACTACTCTCGCGAACCGCAATCAGCGCAACTCTAGCTGCTGTTTTGGCTGTTTCGGCCGGTGCAACAATAACCACCTGGCAAATCGATCCGCAGCACACCGCGGCGGGATTCGCAGTAAAGCACCTGATGATTTCGACGGTGCGCGGACAATTCAAAGGGGTCACGGGAACTGTAAATTGGGACGAGCAGGACATCAGCAAATCGACAGTGGATATCACCATCGATGCAAACACCGTGGACACAAGCGAACCCAAGCGCGATGCGGACCTCAAAAGCGATAAGTTTTTCGAGGTCGCAAAGTATCCAACAATCACTTTCAAATCGAAAAAAATTGAGCAGGTTTCTGCCGGCAAACTGAAAATCACTGGAGATCTGACCATTCACGGAGTGACTAAGGAAGCCGTGCTGGACGTCGAAGGACCTACGCCACCGGTAAAAGATCCGTGGGGCAACACGCGTGTCGCGGCGAACGCCACAACAAAAATAAACCGCCAGGATTTTGGCGTGAAGTGGAACGCGAACATGGATGGTGGTGGCGTTGTGGTTGGCGACGACGTAGCAATCACGATCGATCTCGAAATGATTAAGAAGGCGGCGAAATAACTACTCTCATTCGACCGCGCAAATTCAATCAGGCGTCCGATCAAGGAGAAAAGGCATGAAGAATCTCGCACCGGCGGAGTATCCGGTCCATGAACTGATTCGCGAGCGATGGAGCCCACGAGCATTCTCTAAAAAAGAAATCTCGTCAGAGGATCTGAGAAGTTTGTTTGAGGCAGCGCGGTGGGCTCCATCGAGTAGCAATGAACAGCCATGGGCGTTTATCGTGGCCACTCGAAACGACAGCGAAAACTTCACAAAGGCGTTGCAACCGCTCGTGGAATTTAACGTCAACTGGGCCAAGAACGCGTACGTTCTCGGCTTCGCGGTAACGGAGTTGGCATTCGCCAAGAACAATACGCCAAATCGGAACGCTCATTACGACACCGGCGCGGCCATGTCGCAACTCACCACAGAAGCCACTTCGCGCGGGATTTTGGTTCACCAGATGGCCGGATTCGATCCGGACACCGCGCGCGAGGTTTTTGAAATTCCTGCGGGCTGGGATGCGATCGCAGCGTTCGCAATGGGCTATCCCGGCGACCCTGCTTCCCTGCCCCAACCCTACCGCGACCGCGAAACCGCTCCGCGTGTACGAAAACCCATCCGCGAATTTGTCATGAGCGGAAAGTGGAGTCATACTGCTGACTTCATACTAAAATAATCCTTACGACGAGGATCCGACCCGGCTCGATGCACAGCACGCTCGAATTCCTGATCAAACACGGCTACATGGTGTTGCTGGCCTGGGTGTTTGCCGAACAACTTGGCCTGCCGATTCCTTCGCTTCCGATGATGCTGGCGGCGGGAGCGCTCGCAGGCACGGGTCATCTCAGTTTCTGGACTTCCCTTTTCCTGGTAACCATCGCCGCGCTTTGCGCCGATTCTTTCTGGTACATCCTCGGCCGGAAAAAAGGTATCCGCATTCTGCAATTCCTCTGCAAGATTTCTCTTGAACCGGATTCCTGCGTTCGCCGCACGGAAGGAATTTTTTCCAAGCAGGGCGCTCGCTCGCTGCTGATTGCAAAATTTATTCCCGGTCTAAGCACCGTGGCGCCTCCGCTCGCTGGAATTTTTCACATGCGCGCGCGAATGTTTCTCCTATACGACGCGCTCGGCTCCGCGGTTTGGGGCCTGACGATTCTGGGAACGGGTTTCATTTTCAGCGAACAGATCGAACGAATCGCGGAACGCGCCGCAGCGCTTGGAGGCGGATTGGCGGTTCTGATCATCGGCTGTCTCGCCGGTTATATCGCCTGGAAATTCTTTGCGCGGCAAAGATTTCTTCGCGAACTACGGATTGCGCGCATCACTCCGGAAGAATTAAAAGAAAAAATTGACGCAGCTGAAGAAATGGTGATTGTCGATTTGCGGCACTCAATGGATTTCGAGGCTGACCCGGAAACGATTCCCGGTGCGTTTCGCATGGATGCGAAGGAGCTGGAAGAGAAAAACGATCGCTTGCCGCGCGACCGTGAAGTCATTCTCTACTGTACTTGACCAAACGAAGCCACCAGCGCCCGTGTGGCGCTCCTCCTCAGAAAACAAGGCATCAGAAGAATCCGGCCGCTGCACGGCGGCCTGGATGCGTGGCGCAAACTCGGCTATCCAATCCAGAACCTAGCCGTCGTCGCGAAGTGATTTGTTTGCTGGTCGACCGTGCCAGCCATCGTCAATAAGTTGCTTAGATCAACCTCCCAAGCCTGCCTTTTTGACGACCAGCGCCCTCTTCAAAGGCGGGGGAGGACGATGCCGCCCTGGGCCTGGTATTTGCCCTTTTTGTCCTTGTAGCTGATTTCGCACGGGTCGCTGGATTCGAAAAAGATGACCTGGCAGAGGCCTTCGTTGGCGTAAATTTTTGCGGGCAGCGGAGTGGTGTTGCTGATTTCGAGGGTAACGAAGCCTTCCCATTCCGGCTCGAAGGGCGTGACGTTGACGATGATTCCGCAACGCGCGTAGGTGGACTTGCCAACGCAGATCGTGAGCACGTTGCGCGGGATGCGGAAGTATTCGATGGAACGGGCCAGCGCGAAAGAGTTCGGCGGGATGATGCAGACGTCGCCTTTGTAATCCACCAGCGAACGCGCGTCAAATTTTTTGGGATCGACGATGGTGGAGTTCACATTGGTGAAAATGCGGAACTCATCGGCGACGCGAATGTCGTAACCGTAGGAAGAGACTCCGTAGCTGATAACTCCTTCCCGGATCTGCCGATCGGTGAACGGCTCGATCATTTTATGTTCCAGCGACATGCGGCGAATCCAACTATCCGGCCTTACAGACATCCACGCCTCCTCTAGAATAGGTCACCGCAAAGTGCTCAAGCGTTGCGCTCGAGACAATCTAGTTTTGCAAATGCAATCAATCGAACATGTGACCACGAAGCGGTCAACGAAGAATGCCAGTGTAGACGACGCGTCACGTCTTGACAACCTGGCGCGCAGCCTCTAGCATCTGCCCCAGAGCAGCGGAGGCACGCTTGATTAAACTGGATATCGTAAACGCCGTACTGGCAAAGCTCGAAGGAGCAGGCGTGAGCCGCGTCAAGGCCGAGCAGGCCGTGGAAACGGTTTTTGAATCGCTGAAGAACGGAATGGGACGCACCCAGAGAATCGAACTGAGGCGGTTTGGAGTTTTTACCGTGAAGCCCAGAAAGACGGGCATCGGCCGCAATCCGCGCACCGGTGAGGAAGTGAATATTCCTCCGGGCAAGGCTGTGCGATTTAAGCCCGGCAAAGAGCTCCAGGGCCTCGAGGGTTGATCGAGGTCCAGACGGGCCTGCAGCCGTCTGACCTTCCCGCAGTTTTTCGCATCCAATCTCGGGTGCCGGCTGTACTTGCAGCCTGCCATATAATAGGTGCGGGCATCAGTTACGTCCCGCCATATAATTTGTGAACAGCGATAACGAGTCCGCCCCCGCAACAATTGATCTGAACGTTGCGGCTCCCGAGAGCCCGGCTGCGTTCCCCGCCTGGTCGGTATCAGCGCCCACGAAACCAAAACGGCTTTGGCTGGCGGTTCTGCTTTTCGTAGTGACATTTCTTACGTGCCTTGCCGCGGGGCGGCAATTTGCCATTTCATTTGCAAACAGCCAGGCGGCATCAATCGACGAGTTCGTCGTTTCGCTGAAGCTGCTCTACAAAGATCCGACGGCTCTTGCAGCCGGATTCCCTTTTGCGATTTCACTGATGGCGATTTTGCTGGCGCACGAATTGGGCCACTACTTCGCGTGCAGGCATCATGGCATCCGCGCGAGCTATCCGTATTTTATTCCGGCGCCCACGTTGATTGGGACGCTTGGCGCTTTCATTTTGATGCGGTCGCCGATTCGCAGCCGGCGCGCCTTGTTTGATGTGGGCGCATCAGGACCACTGGTGGGATTTGTGTTGGCGATCCCGATCCTGATTTACGGCGTTGTGCATTCGCGAATCGTGCCGGGACTCAATTCGCCGTCTGCAAACATCGTGTTTGGCGTACCGCTTGCTCTCCGCCTGCTGGTGCAAAAAATTTTCCCGGGAGCGGATCCTCTCACGGTCTTGCTTCATCCTGTTGGACGCGCCGCGTGGGTTGGACTTTTTGCCACCGCGCTGAACCTTCTGCCCGCTGGGCAGCTGGATGGTGGACACATTCTTCGTTCCCTCAGTCCGCGACTTCATCGCTGGCTGGGCTGGCTGGTCCCTGCGGCGCTTGCCGCGCTCGGATCTTTTCAGTCAGGAATTTGGTTTTGGTGGATGTGGGCAGGAATTTTGCTGGCCTTGCGGTTCCTGCGAATTCCCGCGGTGTATGACCAGAGGCCCCTCGATTCGACGCGGACGGTGCTGGCCATTGTTACGCTGCTGGTAATGATTCTGTGCTTTATGCCGGTTCCGCTGTGGCAATCGGCAAGTTCTCATTGACGGATACCATCTCGCCGCTATGATGCTCGTGCGCGCGGCGCTGGCGTCTCAGACGTTGCGTCATCACAAATGCCGACACTCATCCGCACACTGCGCCTGCGCGACTTGCTTTTTCTTTTTATTGGATCGGTCATTGGCTCGGGCATTTTTCTCTCACCTGGATTGATTCTTCGACAGGTAAATGGTTCCGTTGGGCTGTCCATGCTGGTTTGGGTGGCGGGCGGAGTGATGTCGCTGCTCGGCGCGTTGACTTACGCAGAACTTGCGGCGGCGAATCCCGAAGCCGGCGGGCTTTACTGTTATATTCGCGACGGATTCGGACGCCTGCCGGCATTTCTATATGGGTGGTGCCTGTTTCTGGTGATTTCGGCGGCGACCATCGCCGCCCTTGCGCGCGCGTTCGCGCGATACCTTGCGGAAGTGATTCCACTGACGCCGGCGGAATCGTCGGTGGCAGCAGTTTTGATGATCGCGGTGGTCACAGTCGTGAACGTGAGGGGCACGCGACAGAGTTCGGATTTGCAAAATTGGACGACGCTGGTCAAAAGCGCTTTGGTTATCGTGCTGAGCCTCGTTTTGTTAATTCTTGGCAAGCATGCCGGCGAAATTCCCGCCGCTGTGGGCACCAGTCTCTACGGAATGAATTTATTTTCGAATTTCAGTTTCGCGATGATTGCTGTTCTGTGGGCGTATGAGGGATGGCAGTTCGGAACGTACAGCGCGGGAGAGGTGATTGAGCCACAGAAAGTTTTTCCGCGCGCGTTCTTGCTTGGCTCATTGATTTTGATTGGCCTGTACGTGGTCGCAGTGATGGGATATCTGGTGGCGCTCGGACCTGAGGCCGCGGCCAGCAGCGATGCGATTGCGGCGACGGCGGCGAGCGCTGTTTTGGGCCCGTGGGCCGGCAAGTTTGTTGCGCTGACGATTCTGATTTCGGTTTTTAGCGCAACAAACAGCGTGGTGCTCACGGCCCCACGAGTGTTCTATGCGATGTCGCGAGACAATTTGTTTTTCAAGACACTGGCTGAAGTCCATCCGCGATTTCATACTCCTGCCGCCGCGATTCTTGCTTTGTGCGTTTGGTCCGCTATTCTGACGCTTGCTGGAGGTTTTTCGGAATTGATCCAAGGCGTAGTGTTCATTGGCTGGATTTTCTACGGCCTTGGAGCAGCGGCCATTTTTCCGCTGCGCGCCGCGTTAGGGGAAAGGGCGCTTCCCTATCGAGTTCCGGGATATCCGTGGACACCGATTGTTTTCCTTCTGGCCGCCGGCGCGGTCGTCGGCAATGCAATTTATCTGGCAAAGCGCGATCCCAGCCAATTCCGCCACGTGATTGCCGGGCTGCTGCTGATGGCTCTGGGAATTCCAGCGTATTTTTTCTGGCGATATCGGAATTCGCGCGCCCCCTCGTCTTCCTAAGGCAGCGCACAAAGTGAAGAGCGGGCACGATATATCATGCCCCTACAGGAGCTGCAGAGGATCCATGTCGACAAGGACGGCGGTCTGAGGAATTTCTTTGGAATCGCAAAAAGCTAGTGCGCCTGCAAGGATTTTTGTAAGCTGCGCTTTCTTTTTCGCCTTCAACAAAAACTGAAAACGGTATTCACTTTTGAGGCGCGCCAGTGGGGCGCTGGCCGGCCCGAGAATTCGTAAACCATCGCCATTGTGCGGGGCCAAAAACTGCGACAGCTTGCGCGACCAGGTGATGGCCCTTTCAAGGCTGGCGTCACGCACAATCACATTGGCCAGCGACGTAAACGGCGGGTACGCCATGACCTGACGATAATGGAGTTCGCGCTCGAAAAAAGCGGTGTAGTCCTGTTTAACCGCATCCTGGATCGCGTAGTGCTCCGGATAGAAGGTTTGAATCAGGACGCGGCCGGGCAATTCGCCGCGGCCTGCACGTCCCGCGACTTGCGTCATCAACTGAAACGTGCGTTCCGCCGCGCGAAAATCCGGCATCGTCAACGAAGTGTCCGCGCTGATTACGCCAACCAGCGTCACGCGATGGAAATCATGTCCTTTGGCGAGCATTTGCGTGCCGACAAGAATATCCAGCGCTCCATCTGCGAACGCTCCTAAGGTTTCCTGGTACTGGCGCTTCGTGCGAGCGGTGTCACGATCAAGCCGCGCAATTCGCGCCTTGGGAAATTCCTTGCGCAGCCGCTCTTCGAGTTGTTCGGAGCCTTCGCCGAAGAAATAGACGTATTGCGAATCGCACTTGGGACATTTTTGGGGAATGGATTGTACCGAACCACAATAGTGGCATTCGAGGCGATTGCGATTCTTGTGATGGGTCATGGCGATGCTGCAATTCACGCATTGTACATTTGCGCCGCAGCTGCGGCAGATGACGCTCCAGGAATATCCGCGACGGTTGATCAGGATTAGGGCTTGCGTTTTGAAATTCAGGCATGCCTGGATTTCTTCGCGCAGGTGCGATGAGATCGGACTTGTCTGGTGGGTTTGCCTGAATTCTTCACGCAGATCGAGAATTTCGACAGAAGGCAGGGAACGTTCCGCCACACGCTGCGCAAGCGTCAGCAATTCATATTTGCCGCTGCGCGCATGATGAAAGGTTTCGAGTGACGGCGTCGCCGAACCGAGCAAAGCGACCGCGCTTTCGAGCTTGGCGCGCACAATCGCCACGTCTCGACCGTGATAGCGCGGCGTCTCCTCCTGCTTGTAGCTCGACTCCTGCTCCTCATCCACGATAATGAGGCCGAGATGATCGACAGGGGCAAAAATCGCGGAGCGAGTGCCGACGATCACGCGGGCTTCCCCGTTTCGAACGCGCCACCATTCCCGAGCGCGCTCAACGTCGCTGAGCGCGGAGTGCAGGACGGCAACACCTTCGAAGCGGGCGCCAAACCAGGCGCGGCATTGCCGCCCTATCCACAACGTCAACGCAATTTCCGGCACAAGTACAATCGCCGTTCTTCCGCGGGCCAGCGTGTCCTGCACGGCGCGCAAATAGACTTCGGTTTTTCCGCTGCCGGTGACTCCGTGCAAGAGCTGCACGCCGAATTCGCCAAGCTCAAATCGCGCGCGAATCGCGCCGAAAGCTTGATCTTGCTCGGTGTTCAACGCGTGGGCGGGCGGCGTGTAGCCCGTGTCGAAGGGATCCTCCGCCGGGTCGAGCGCTTCTTCCCAACTCTCGAGCTTGTCTTGGTGGAGTAGTCTTTCAACGAAAGCGCGAGAGACCGCAGCAAGTTTCAGCAGTTGCGAAAGCGGAAGGGGCCCGCGTTCCACTATTAATAGGTTTCGCAGCAGCTCTTCTTTGGGCGGCAGAGCTGCACCGTCGTCGTTGCTCTTCCACGCGATGATTCGCTGCGTTCTGCGATTGCGATTCTGAATCTGCTGTCGGATTTCAAGAAGGCCCCGCCGCTGCAGCTTGAGCAAATCGGCCAGCGGGATTCCGGACTTTATAGCAGCTTGCAAAGACAACCCATTTTTCGCGGCTTGCAATTTGTCCAGGAAATTGGGCTTGCTTGCGCTTTCGTCAAAAAAGTTCGCCGGAGCACCTCGAGCTATATCCGTCAGCACAACCATCTGCTGGGTGCGCAATTCGGTCACGGGCGGAAGCATCGCGCGATAGACTTCGCCGATGGGGGCGATGTAATACGAAGCGATCCATTTGCCTAGCTCCAAAAGTTTCGGCGTCAGCGCAGGCACAAGGTCGAGGCATTTCTGCACGTCGCGCAGTTTTGTGCCCGGCGGAGCTTCTTCAACCCATTCTGTTACGACGCCAACGAGAGATTTTTTGCGGAACGGTACGAGCACGCGTGAGCCCGGTGCAATTTCCACCGCCAGCCGATCCGGGACGCGGTAAGTAAACGTGGTGCGCAGCGGCACGGCGACCGCCACGTTGCAAAGTTTCTCGCGCATTGCGTTGGGTAGTGTATCAGGTGGCCGGAAAATGGCCGGCTCGCAAGCGCCGGAGTTCATGCGCTCATCAGTGCGACGCCAAGAAAAATTGCCGTGATGCCAGTCCATTGCAGGAGCGCGATGCGTTCCTGCAAGAAAATCGCCGCGAAGGCCACTGTCACCGCGCCATAGAGCGAGCCGAGCACGCTGATCACCGCTACTTGCTCCAGACGCATGCCGAGATTGCTGAGCGCAAATGCCGCCGTATCCAGGTAGCCCATTCCGTAGACCTGCGCGCTGGTTCGTTTGTTTTTTATTCGCAACGGAATATTCTTCGCGATCACCAGACAAAAACTGATCACCGTGCCTGTTACACGAATCAGCCACACCGTAGGCAGAGCGCCTGTCCGTGGAATGATTCGAATCCCCAGGAGCCAAAAAAGAATTCCGAAACTAAACGCCGCCGCGATTGCCCAGCCGAGTCCGGCAATTCCCTTGGGCTTCTCCGCCTCATTTCGTTGGCTGCCAGAATTTTCGCCTGTCGCAACGAGAAGTACTCCCAGCAGGGCGGCAGCGATTCCGAGCGCACGATAAATCGACAACCGCTCGCCCGAAAAAGCGGAAAGGACGACGGTGAGAATGGGATAGCTTGCGGATACGGGACCAACGAGCGAGAGTTTGCCAACTTCGAATGAGCGATAGAGCGCAAGCATCGCAAACGTGTTGATGGCTCCCGCGAGAATTCCCCATGCCCAGGGCTGCCAGCCCGAGCGGTCAAACAGGTGGCCCCAATCGCGCGTAAATAGAAGAAGCATCGTGACAAACGCCGCGCCGCAAGCCTGCATGCCCAGCACGGCGCGCAGATTTCCAACCGCACGAGTTGCAAAGCGCGCCAGAAAATCCGCGCTTCCCCACGCAAACGCTGTGGCCACGCCGAGCAGAATGCCCATGCGCGCTTATTTCGCCTTTTTTTTGACTTCGAGGCCGAGCTCGGCCATGACTTTCTGAAGATCTTTCCAGACTTCGCCCTTCGCCCCCGGATTGCGCAGCAAATACGCGGGATGGTAAGTGGCCAGCATTTTGTATCCGCGGAAATCCAGCCATTCGCCGCGAAAATGGGAAATACCACGGTTCGTTTGGAGCAATGTCTGCGCGGCGGTGCTGCCGAGGCAGACGATAACTTTGGGTTTCAGCACATCCAACTGACGGAATAGAAATGGCGAACACGCCATAACTTCGTCCTTCTCCGGTTGACGGTTTTCTGGCGGACGGCATTTCACCACGTTGCAGATATAAACGTCACGACGCTGCAGACCCATCGCTTCAATCATCTGGGTCAAAAGTTTTCCCGCGCGGCCCACGAATGGCAGTCCTTGTGCATCTTCGTCCGCACCGGGACCTTCGCCGATGAACACCAAATCGGCTTTTGGACTGCCATCGCCAAATACAATTTTGTGGCGCGTCTTGTGCAGCTTGCAACGTGTGCATTCGCCCAAATCTTCGCGAGTCTTCAGCAGCGTGTCACCAAGGATTTTGTCACTCGCTTCGAAGAGTGACGGTCCTGTCGCCGTGGGCAGAACGGGAAGTTTTGCCGCCGACTCCGGCACAATGGTCTTCAGGGAAGGCATGATTTTTGGCGCAGATTTTCGCAAAGTCGATTCCTCGATGGCGGCGGATAGCGTTTCAGAAAGTTCTGGAACAGAAGGTGCGATTCTTTGGGACGTGCCCCCGCGATCGCGATAGAACGGGCCGAGCCCGAGGTCCTCGTAAAATCTCAGCCGCTGGTTAAGTTTTTCTTGGAGTGTGGTATGTGGGCGATCAGGCATAGGAACGTCAATCCGCGGATTGGTGTTTCACGCTGGCCGAGAGCCGCACAACTTCATCGAGGATACGGTCAGCGACTTCACGCTTGGTAAGCTTGGGAAGCGCCACATCGCGGCCGTCACGCGCAAATAGCGTGACTACGTTCGTGTCCACATCGAATCCCGCGCCGGCAGCCGTAACATCGTTCGCAACGATGAGGTCGGCGTCTTTCTCTTGCAATTTTTTCCGGGCGTTTTCCGCGACTCTATCCGTTTCCGCCGCAAATCCTACAATCAGGCGATCTCCTTTTTTGCGCGCAACCGTGGCCAGAATGTCGGGATTCGGCGCAAGCCGCAGCGTGAATTCGCCGCCAGTTTTCTTGATTTTGTGAGCAGCGGCTTCGGCAGGACGATAGTCGGCGACAGCAGCGGCAAAAATCGCTGTGGTCGCTTCCGCAAAATGCCTTTGCACAGCGTTCAACATTTCCGCCGCGGTGCGCACGTCAATTCGCGTAACGCCGGCCGGAGTTTCAAGCGCGGTTGGCCCGCTGATCAAGATCACTTTTGCTCCGCGCTGCGCAGCGGCTTCGGCAACTGCGTAGCCCATTTTTCCCGACGAACGGTTCGTCAGAAAGCGCACAGGATCAAGATCTTCCTGCGTCGGGCCCGCGGTGAGCAGCACCGTCTTCCCTTCGAGGTCTCGCCGAATCTGGAAAACTTCGCGCACCGCAGAAATAATGGCGTCCTGTCCTGCGAGCCTTCCCGCTCCCGTCATTCCGCAGGCTAGGTAACCCTCATCTGGACTGACTACGTGGACGCCGCGTCCACGCAGCCGTTCCAAATTTTCCTGTGTGGCAGGATGATTCCACATATTCACGTTCATTGCAGGTGCCACAACGACAGGCGCCGTGGTTGCCAGGTAAAGCGTGCTCAAGAAATCGTCGCTGATCCCACGGCTGAATTTTGCAAGAATGTCCGCCGTCGCCGGAGCAACCAGCAGCAAATCGGTGCGTTGCGCGACGGCAATATGTTCGATCGCACTCTCGAGATTCGCCTCGCCACCCGATTCGGCGAACAGGCCGGTGATTACTTTTTTTCCAGTGAGCGCGGCAAAGGTAAGAGGCGTGATGAACTCGCAGGCCGCGCGCGTCATGACGACCTCGACCGAGAAACCTTCTTGTTGCAAACGGCGCACCAGTTCGGCCGCTTTATAGGCCGCCACCCCGCCAGTGACGCCGAGAGTGATGCGCATCGAGTCCTCGCAGTGCCTTACTTGCGCCGCTTGACGCCATCCTTGTCTTCATCCACGGATTTGCCGGGACTGAATTCGTATTCAATCAAGCCGCTGTTGACTTCTTCGCACGCCACTCGCGTCGGCTTCAATGTTCGCGGATTTTCCAACATCGGCGGCGCCCCCGCCATAATCTGGCGTGCACGCCGCGCCGCAAGCACCACGTACGCGAACTGGCTCTCCGGAGCTTTCGTCTGCACGGTCATTTCAGTCTTTCCCTCCAAATGATGCCAGAAGTGCTTCCACCCGGCCGCGCCGCCTTGCACTGCTGCAGCGCACCGCAGTCAAGATCGCTTCTACTTCGCGTCCCGCTTGTTCCACGTCTTCATTCATAACGCAAAAATCATAATACTTGCCGAATGCTTCGATTTCCGCGCGCGCCCTCGCCAACCGCCGCGCGATTTCTTCGTCGGAATCCTGTGCGCGGCTTCTCAGCCGGCGTTCCAGCTCTTCACGCGAAGGCGGCAGAATAAAGATAGCCACCGATTCCGGCAGCTTCTCTTTTACCTGCGCCGCTCCCTGTACGTCAATTTCGAGAATCAGGTCCAGTCCTTTGGCGCGTGACTCCTCGAGCCATTTTTTCGGCGTACCGTAGGAATGTCTGCCGAAGACTCGCGCGAATTCCAGAAATTCTCCGCGCGACACCATTGCTTCAAATTCGGATTCTGTAACGAAATCATAACACTTCCCGCTGGCCTCAGTCGTCCTGCGCATCCGGGTGGTACATGATCGCGAGGCCATAGTCCCCGGCATCTGCAACAAGCGCTGCACCAGAGTTGACTTACCCGATCCTGAGGGGCCGGAAACAATGATCACCAGCGGCGCCAGAACTTTCTCCTCACTCATTCGATGTTCTGCACCTGTTCTCGCAATTTTTCGATATCCGCTTTCACTTCCAGGCCAATGCCGGTGATTTTTAGCGCTTCGCTCTCAACGCCTGGTGTTTTTGAAAGCATGGTGTTCGCTTCGCGGTGCATTTCCTGCAACAGGAAATCCAGTTTCTTTCCCAATTCGCCTGCGCCATCCAGCAGTTTGCCGAATTGCTGGAGATGACTCTTCAGACGGTCCAGTTCCTCGCTGATGTCGCTGCGTTCCGCGAGCATCGCGGCTTCCTGCGCGATGCGTGCGGGATCGATTGCCGTGGCGCTCAGCAAATCTCTCAGCCGCGTCTCCAGCCGGCGCGCAAACGCCGGACGCAACTGCACGACCAGCCCGCGCACCTCGTCTGTCTGCTCGCTGATTCGCGCCAGGCGCGCACGAAGCTCTTCCGCGAGGTGACGTCCTTCGACGCGCCGCATCTCATCCAGCTTTCCCAACGTTTCGCGGAGGCACCTTTCCAGCTCGCGTCCGAGTTTCTCCTGCTCCTCTTCCGATTCGGGCAGTGCCGGGGCCAGCCCGCCGATCACGCCGGGCAGCCGTAGCAGTGCGACGACGTCCAAAGCCGCCGAGACCGAGGTCTGAAGGCGGAGGTCATCCGCCGCGCGCAAATAGTTTGTGACCAAGTCCTTGTTCACTTGGATCGGCGTTGCCACGCCGGGCTCGACACTTACATGCACTTCCACGTGTCCTCGATGGATTCGGTCTCGCACGATCTGCCGCAACCGCAGTTCGTACAGATCAAAGCCTTCGGGCAGCCGAACTTTTAGATCCAGAAAACGGTGGTTGACGCTCTTCACGCTGACGCGAAGATCCCAGCCGAAGACGTAGAGGGCAGTGGGGGTAAATTCGATTGTACCGGGGCGGCCATATCATCGTCTGCGAATTGCAGATCGTGCAGCCGGGCGTAGGTTCCGCCCTTGGCAAGAAGTTCCGCGTGTGTCCCAGTCTCGCGGATTTGGCCGTCTTCCAGCACCAGAATCTTGTCGGCGCGACGGATCGTCGCTAGCCGATGCGCTATCACAAATGTAGTTCTTCCAACCATCAGGTTCGCCAGCGCTTTTTGTACGAACATTTCGGATTCGGCATCGAGCTCGGACGTAGCTTCGTCCAGAATTAAAATGGGCGAATCCTTCAGGATGGCACGCGCGATGGCAATGCGTTGCCGCTGCCCTCCGCTGAGCCGCGTCCCTCGCTCGCCGATTACGGTATCGTAACCCAGAGGGAGTTCCTGAATGAAATCGTGAGCCAGCGCCGCCTGCGCCGCGGCAATTACGCGTTCCTTTTTGACGCTCCCCAGCCCGTACGAAATGTTGTTCCACACGGTGTCATGGAACAGAATATTTTCCTGTGTGACCATCGCGATTTGCTCTCGCAATGACCGCAGCGTCACTTCACGGATGTCAGTTCCATCGATGCGAATCGTACCCGACGTCGGGTCGTAGAATCGCGGAACCAGATTCACCAGCGTGGTTTTGCCAGCTCCGCTCGAACCCACTAACGCAATGACCTCGCCTTTCTGTGCCTCGAGCGAAATGTTTTTCAAAACCGCTGACGAGTCCGAATCGTACGAAAAAGAAACATTTTCAATCTCAATGACACCTTGGAACACCGCCATCTTGGGCTTATCCGGCTGGTCCAGCAATTCTTCCTGCTGATCCAGATACGCAAAGACTTGTGTGCTCGCCCCCTGCGCGTATTGGAATTGCTGGTACACCTGCCCAATCCGTTTCAGCGGCATGTACGCATTAAACATCGCATAGAGGAATGCCATGAAAATTCCGGTTGTCATCAGGTGCAGTTTGATCTGATCGCGTGCGTAAAGGAGCAGAAGCGGCACCACGATCGCGCCCAGCAAATCCATTAAGGGCGCAGTCGCAGCGGCCGCTCGCACCCAGCGCATATTTTCCCGCAGCAAGCGCCGAGCGGCATCGCGAAATTTTCGCGCTTCAAAATCTTCCATGCCGAATGCCTTTACAACCCTGTTTCCGCTGGTCGTTTCTTGAATGATCTGGCTGAGTTCGCCCAATCGTGTTTGGCTATTCTCTCCGGAGCGGCGAATCTTACGGCCAAACTTGCCGACAGGTAAAACCACCAGCGGGAGAACCACGGCGCAACCGAGAGCCATCTTCCAGTTGAGGTGCACCATCAACAGGAGAAACACAATCAGCGTGAACCCTTTTTGGAAAAGATCGGCGAGGTATTCCGACAGCGCGATCCTGGTCTTTTCGATGTCGTTGATTACTGACGACAGGAGCCGACCAGTTGGATGATGCTGGAAAAATCCGATTGGCTGGCGGAGGATTTTGGCGAAGACACGATTGCGCAGGTCGGTTGTTGCGGCGTGGCCGACATACTGAATCTGCGTGGTGCCCAAATACTCTGCGATGCCCTTGGAAACAAAAATTACCAGCAGCGAAATGCTGAAAATCGGCCAGACGTTATGAAAGTGGGATGGCGGAAAGAATTGATTCAAGTAGATTACGCGGCCGCCCGGCAATGACAGCAGCGGCAACTGTGAACTTGGCGACGACGGAGTCAAAACATAGTCGATCGCCAGCCGCACCATCAACGCGACCGCGCCCTCAGCCAGCGCGACGAACGCCACCAAACAAACGCCAATTGTCAGTCGCACACCATATGGGCGCACGTAGACGAGCAACCGCTTCCATTGGGGTGAAATAACTGATGCCAAGCTCTTCGCTCCCGCTGAAATGCCCCCGTTCAGATGCCGTTGGTACGCTATTCGCCCGTAGAGGGACGTGTCAAGTTTGGCCGGGCTACTCCGGACGCCTTCCTCGATTCTACTTCTCTATATCGCGGTGAATCACCTTCGTTGCGTATTTTCGCTTCTCGAGTGCTTTCCTGATCTCTTCGGCCAACATCACCGAGCGATGTTTTCCGCCGGTGCATCCAAACGCGATAGTCAGGTAGCTCTTTCCTTCTTCGATGTAATGCGGCATCAGATAGGCCAGTAGACTTTCCATGCGGCGCAAAAATTCGCCGGTCTGTGGAAACGAGCGGATGAATCGCCGGACTTTGGCGGAGCGCCCGGTAAACTTCCGCAACGCCGGCACAAAATGCGGGTTTGGCAAAAATCTCACGTCAAAGATCAAGTCCGCATCGACCGGCACTCCGTACCTGTAGCCGAAGCTCACCACGGAAATCAGCATCGGATGCCGGTCAGGACTCTTGAATCGCCGGGTGATAAATGTCCGCAGTTCGTGCACGTTGAACTGCGTCGAGTCGATCACGGCGTCCGCCAGCCTGCGAATCGGCGCCATCAATTCCCGCTCGTGTCGTAAACTCTCGCGCACCGAATAATCCTTGCCGAGGGGATGGGGCCTGCGCGTCTCGCTGTACCTTCGCAGCAACGCATCGTCGTTCGCTTCGATGAACACCAGGGAAATCGGATGGTCCTTGCGGAGGTGCGTTAGCAACCCGGGCAATTTCTGCAGTTGCGCTCCCTCGCGTGCGTCTACAAGCAGAGCTGCACGGCTGAAGTTCCCTTCTCCCGCTTCATGCAGCTCCGCAAAAATAGGAATCAGTTCCACTGGCATGTTGTCCACGCAGTAGAACCCCATGTCTTCGAATGCTTTTAAGACAGTGCTCTTGCCCGAACCGGAAAGTCCGGTGAGGATTACAAGCTGGTTCGATTCCCTTTTTGATCGGGGCTTCACTTTGAATACAGCGCTCAGGCTTTTACCCGCCGCTGGTGCGTGCTCGGGATGCGCATATCTTCGCGATATTTCGCTACCGTTCGCCGGGTCACGTGAATTCCCGCGTCTTCCAGTTTTTGCGCGATGTGCTCGTCGGTGAGCGGCTTCGTTGAATCCTCTTCTTCAATCATCTTCTTTACCAGACGCTTCAAGGTCAGCAGGGACATCCCGCCGCCTTCCGGCCCGTTCACCGACTCGCTGAAGAATGACCGCAGCTCCAGCACACCCTGTGAAGTGTGCGCGTACTTGCTCGCAACCGCGCGGCTTACCGTGGAAGGATGGACGCCCACTTCTTCCGCAACTTCTTTGATCATCATCGGCTTCAATGCGTCCGGACCGTGGTCCAGAAATTCTCCCTGCCGCGCGATGATCGACTGGCAGACACGCAGAATTGTGTGCTTTCTCTGTTCGATATTTTTCAGGAGCTGAATCGCCGCCGTGAAACGTTCCTTCACGTAGTTCCGTACTTCGCGATCCGCTGCATCGCGCGCCAGCAACCTGCGGTAGGTCGGGCTCAGCCGGAGCTGGGGCATGTCGTCTTCGTTCAGAAAAACTTCCCAGACGCCGTCCACTTTCCGAAAGTACACGTCCGGCTCCACCAGCCGCGGTTCGGTTTTGTTGTAACGAAGGCCTGGCCGCGGATCGAGTTTCTTGATCACGTCCAGCGTTCGTTTTATTACTTCGATCGGACGGTTCAGCGCACGCGCAATTTCCTTCAGTTGATTCGCCTGCACCTGCTTGAGGTGCTCGGATACCACCTGATGCGCCAAAGTATTTGTTGGATCAAACGCCTTCAGTTGAAGCAGCAAACATTCGCGTAAATCTCTCGCGCCTACGCCGATCGGATCGAAATCCTGTACCACGGCCAGTGCATCATCCAGATCGTCCTGCGTGTACTTCTCACCCTGCAGTAACTCTTCGTTCGAAGCCGTCAGATAGCCGTTCTCGTCCAGATTGCCGATAATATTGTCCGCAATTTCGCGCACCGCGTCGGAGCAAATAGTGACGCTCAATTGCCAGTTCAAATGTTCGGAAAGTCCCGCAGGCGATGACAAAAACTTTTCAAACGACGGACGCTCCGAAATTTCACGCTCCTGCGATTGCCCGCCGTCTCCACCCGTGTCGAGATACTGGTTGAAAAAACTTCCCACGTCGAATTCATCAAAAGGATTTGCGGCTTGCTTTTCTGGAACTTTCTCCGTCTCGTTCTTCAGGAATGTCTCGTCGCTGTAGTTATCGGTGGTAGTGGCTTCTTCGCTCAATTCTTCGAGCACGGGATTCGCGACCATCTCCGTATTGATCATCTCCTTCAACTCAAGCCGATTCAGCGCCAGCACGCTGACCATTTGCACCAGGCCAGGCGTCAGGATCTGCTTCTGCGCCACCTTTAAGTTGAGTTTGAGCCCTTGCCAAGCCATGTTTGCGAAAAACTGTCCTTCCAGCTGCTGTTCTCAGATACTTCAGTTCAGGCGGAAATGATCGCCCAAGTACACTCGCCGCACTTCGGGATCGTTGCTCAAATCCTCAGGCCGGCCCTTACGAAAAATCTTGCCACTTTTCAGGATGTACGCTCGATCCGTTACCGTCAAGGTCTCTCGCACATTGTGGTCCGTGATCAGCACGCCGATGCCGGACTGCGCCAGGTTCCGAATGATCTCCTGCAGGTCCTTTACCGTCAGCGGATCGATGCCCGAAAACGGCTCGTCGAGCAATATGAAGGACGGTTCGAGCGTCAGCGACCGCGCAATTTCCAGGCGGCGCCGCTCCCCGCCCGACAACATGTACGCCTTGCTTGGCCGCACGGTTTCGAGCCCCATCTGCACCAATAACTCCTCCAAACGGTCGCGCTGTTGTTCTGGAGTGAGCGGCAGTGTCTCCAGCACTGCCAGCAGATTCTCTTCGCAGGTCAGCTGACGAAAAACCGAGGGTTCCTGAGGCAAATAGCTGATCCCGCTTCGCGCACGGAGGTACATGGGAAGGTCGGTGATTTCCTCACCGTTCAAGATCACGCGGCCGGAGTCGGGACGGGCGAGACCCACTAAGATATAGAAAGTAGTTGTCTTACCGGCGCCGTTAGGTCCCAACAACCCAACGACCTCACCCTGCCCGATCTCCAGCTCAACGTCGTCTACGACCTTGCGGCCCCGGTACGACTTATTTAACTCGACTGCCTGGAGCTTCAGCATTCCTCGTCACATGTGACCGCAAACAGGTCACTATTTTTCGACTCGGTGCTTCGTCAGTGTGCGCGATCCATTTTCAGAATCGACGATGATCGTAGCATCCGCTAAAAAGAAGGTCAATTGACGCCCCGTGGTCGTGCCTTCTGTGGCGTCAAAAATCGTTGGCGTTCCGCCCGACATAACGAATTTTCCGTCTGTCGCGGTGTATTCGCCCCGCTCCGCCGTGGCACGCCGACCTCCTTGCTGCACGGACACGGCACCGGTCGCTACCGCCCGGCCGATCTGCCGTGCGCCAGTCACACTGGCAGCGCCACCAGGCGCCGTGCCTTGGGCTCCTCCGCTGCTCTTGGCGGCATTTCCTCGCGTGAAGTATAGATCCAGCGCATCACTGTTGATCTTTTCATCGGCGGATTGTACGGCCACGTTCTGCTCGAGCCGCGCGCGATTTTCTTGATCCCAATATGTCATCTTCGCACACTGCGCATGCCACATTGCCGCCTGCTTCGGCGGATTGGCTCGCGCGGAGGACGTGGAGTTGTTGTTTCGCACCGCTTGCGGAAAAACTGCCCGAACATTCCCAACGGCATTCATCATACGTTCGGTCTTCAGCAACTCGATTGAGTCTGCTTCCATCACCGAATCGCCCTGCCACAATCGCGCGTGACCTGTATACAAGGCGCGCCCACTCTTGGAATTTCCGCTCAGCTGATCGGCACTGATGTTTGCTGCCACGGGCGCAAGATGAACTGCGCTTCCGCGCGCCGACAAATCCGATGAGCGCACTCCGCCCTCACCGCGTATCTCACCTGTCGATTGCCATAGCGTCAACTTTTTCGCGGTAGTCAGGCTTGTCGCATCTCTCACTGCCGCGCGACCTGTCAACGTAACTGTTTGTTCCGCGCGCGCAAACTCGGCATGATCCGCCTGCGCTGCGCGCGTCCCTTCGTTCAGCCGCACTTCTTCGCTCAAATCTATCCGCGACCACCCGCCCTGGGGTTGTAGTTCCACAAATCCGTTCTTCGCGGTTGCGGTTTGCTTCTCGGCCCCGCCAGCGGTCCTTTCGGTACGGACATTTCCCTTTGCATCAAGCCGCGAAGCTTTTCCCGCGTCGTCGAACTTCATTCCCAGTTGGTTCGCTTGCAACACCGTTTGCGAATCTCTTGCGGTCGCATTGTCCGTCTCACTCCACTCAAGCCGTCCCGCCCCAGCAGTATCCATGCTCGCCAGTCTCGTGCTCGTTCCCATTTCCGTTCCCGCATTCTTTTCGACACTCTTTTCGACAAATACTAGCCGCAACTCTTCCGTGGTCAGCCTTCGCGAATCTCCCGGTTCGTTGCCAAGGTTCCCTTTCCTGCGCGTCTTCGTCCGGGCATCCACACCGCCCTTCAACAACAGCAACTTTGGAGCATTCCGCTCCGGCACCATGTCCATCAAGGCGTTCTGCGCCTTCACCGTTTGCGTTTCCGCGGCCTGCTCCGATTCGCCGGCCACTTGTCCCTTAGCCTCTGCGCGGACGACCCATCCTTCGGGAGCAAATGTGGCCGTAATCTCGTCAGCGGCCAATCTTTGTTTTCCAATCCCCTTCGCCACGCTAAACGCTGGTCGCAACTCTTTTCCATCCGACTTAGCAGTCAAACGCTTGGCATGAAAAGTTTCGTCCAACTCCATCAACATTCCGGCGGCAGTCATTCGTTCAGTCTGCGTCTTCGCCTCCGTGGGGCCTGATAGATAAATCGTTCCCGCATCGCGCGAAAAATCCATCCGTGTTCCCGAAAGCTCTATCGGCTCTTTTTTTACTCCTGGCACGCTCTTCCGGTTTGGCGCGGCTGGTTGATCCAATGCCAATCTGACATTTCGTTGCAGGCGCAACGTCCCCTCTTCCGAGTGATACTCCGCCCCGACCGCTTGCCCGCTCCCATTCGCAAACGAGAATCGCACCTCGGCATCTGTTTTCGCCTCTCCGCTCGCGCGACTGAACGCCACCCCACGCGTTTCGACCTTCATTGTGCCCGGCGCAGCTGGCGTTCCGGCTACGGCCGCACCCGAGGTCTTCCATTGCTCTTCGCTCATCAACGTGATTTCCACGTCGCCTGAACAAACGACATCCCCGCTGTCTTTCGAGTACCGGCAGGTATGCGTCTCCATCGTGTCGTGCCGGTCGCCCTCTTTTCCAAAGATTGTGATCTTCACGCCCTCAAGATCGCTCGCATTCAGCCCTTTAAAATCGATCGACTTGGAAGCTTCCACCGTAAAAATTTTCCGGTTTTGCTCAACCTTTGAAAATGTTAGCAGGCTCGATTGACGTTCGACGTTTACCGGCGCCGCCGGCGGAGCATTCTTCCGCTCATTGTGCCGTGTCCACCCACGTTTCAAATACACCCCGACCGTCAAGGCCACACACACCAACGCCAACGCCGCGCTCCAGCGCGCATACTTTGCCGCTTCACTCTTTCTCATCTCTTTCAGTTAATCAGAATTGGCTAGACCTGTATACCGCGACCCCGCCGCGTAAGTGCACTGCATCGAGGCTCTTTCCTGCCGCAGCGGAGTCGAAGATCACTCGCCTTCGTCTTTGCGCCTCTAGCCTCGTTCTTTAATTCCAGTAAATCGCAACAGGCCGACACTAGCGCATTGCACTGCGGCAGCATAGCAAAGCACATGCTCAACGCTTTCGTAACGAACCACAGGATTCAATCGCACTCCGTTTCGCCCAAACGAGGAAAAATGAAATTTCTCGCCTCGCTCGTAACCCACCCGGCGCTTCGCCGATCGCCAGTTGCCAGTATTCAATCGCCTGGCGGAGGCGAAAACACCATCCATTCCTGCAGCTCGCAAAGTTTACGCCAGCAAATATCGTGCGTCGCGATCGTGCGGATATCGAAAGCACAGACTGCGCGCCTAGTTGATCAGCGCGGCAGTGCCATTGCGCCACCTGCAAAACGCGCGCGTCAGCTCTTCTGCGGGCGCCTCGGGCGCTGCTCGCTCCGTTTCTGGCTTGTCCACCACAACTTTATTCATCGCAACCATGAGTATTCCCTGACATGCGCGCTTTCGAGCGCAAGCCTCCAGCCGCACTCCCGCTGGGAGCTAACTGCACGCGCGCGGCCAAGAAGGAAAGTCCAATCAGTGCCACACTCGAGTGATCCGGAGGCGTGCGTCGAACGGGGAATGGGCTTGCGGATACAGAACTTGGGTAGCTGAACCGCTATCCTGCGGACTCGGCAGTTGCCGCTGGCAGGTGGGGTAAAATTCCAATGTTCGCCACGGCCACGCTGTCGCGGTTGGTATTCTTCGCCAGGTACATGGCTTCGTCAGCCAGATGCAGCAAGCCCTCTTTGGTGCGGGAATCCACAGGATACGATGCCACTCCCATGCTTGCCGTCAGTTTGATGTTCAGGCCATCTTCAGAGAGCCACGTCGCTTCGCGAATCAGGCGGTGCAGCCTGCGCGCCACGTTCGTCGCGTTTTCTTTGGATGTTTGCGGCAACAGCAGCACAAACTCGTCGCCGCCATAACGAAACGCGAAATCAATCAGCCGGCAATGCTGCTTCAACGCATTGCCGATATCCGCGAGCAGCCGCGAACCGACCAAATGGCCCTGCGTGTCGTTCACTTGTTTGAAATGATCCAGGTCAATGAAGATAAGCGAAAACTCGTAAGCGTATCGCTGGGAACGGTAAATCTCCGTCTCCAGAATGAAACTCATGTGACGCGCGTTGTAAAGCGTCGTGCAATCGTCCGTAATGGTCAGTTCGTGAATGCGCTTTACGTGACGCGCATTTTCAAGTGCGATTGCCGCAAAGTCCGAAAGTGCTTCCAGCAGCTTCAAATCTCGTGAATCGAATCCATCTGGACCGATGCAATTGATCAGCTCAATGACGCCCAGGCACGTATCGCGGAATTTCACCGGCACTGCAACAATCGATTGCGTTTCCGTTTTCGTCTTCTCATCCACTTGCGAGAAGAATCGCGTGTCCTTCGAGGTGTCGGGAACCACGACTGTCTCGCCATGTGCCGCTACCCAGCCGGCGATTCCCTGCCCCATCTTCACTCGGACGTCTTTCAACGCCGTCGAAGCCGTGCCTACCGCCAGCTCGAAATACAATTCCTGCTTTGCTTCATCGAGCAGCAGCAGCGACCAGTTATCAGGACGCAGAAACTCGTCGATCTTCTCCATGATCGTCCGCAGCACCTGGTCAAGCTGCAGCGACGACGTCAGCGCTTTGCCGAGTTCCTGGAAGACTGCGACCTCTCCTGCTTCGCGTCTTTCCCCGGGAAGCCCCTGGTTCCGGCGCCGTTCAATGGCTGGAAACTGTTTTGTTTCCTCCACGCTGGGCGGTCCTATCCCCTTCGCATTTTGCCGCGTGCTGTCGTACGAAAACACGGCTCCGTTCGCAGCTTCCATCTTTCTGCGCTTCACCGCCAGTATAGGCACCCTGCGAAAACGCGCGCAACCTATCCGTGGTACAGGCGTTGCCATCTCGCCATCCACGTAAAGCAACGGCAATTTGACCCGCAGATCGCCTCTACTGGAATTCCCGCCATCCGTCTCTTTTTCAATGGTTTGACACAGTGTTGGCGCCGCACCTATAGTGCGTCAGGGCGATATTTTTCGCCCAGTTCTGCCGGTACTTGCCTCCTGGCAGAAGCCGATGCATCACGACAATCGGGCGTCAAAATCGAGTCGCCAAAATCGAGGATCGGTTCGACGAAATGGCCAAAGGTACGTTTGGGGAGCGACTGAAGCGCGAACGGGAGCTGCGGGAAGTCACGGTGCACGAAATTGCTTCCGCAACCCGCATTGCTCCGAAATTCCTCGAGGCACTCGAAAACGAACAATGGGAAAAACTCCCCGGCGGCGTCTTTGGCCGCGGCTTCGTCCGTAGCATCGCACGCTATCTTGGATTGAGCGAAGAAAATCTGCTCTCCGAATACGATCTGGCTCGAGTCGAATCCACTACGCCCGCACCGCAAAAGCCAGAGGAGCGAATTCCCTCGACGCCGAGGTGGATTCCTGCGCTAGCAGTTGTCGTGCTGATTGGCATGCTAGTCGGCATCGTCATCGGCGGGCGATACGCGTGGCGCTGGTATGTGGCGCACCGCGCAGCGAAAAAAGCTTCCGCGATGGGCATTCCTTCCGCAGCACCCGCGCGCAATATTTTGCTGAACGCCTCGTCGAGCTCGCCAATTCATGTGAACGAAAAATTGGATTCACTGGAGCTTTCGATCGCGGCTTTCGCAACTACACGGGTTCGCGTGCTTGCCGGTGGTTCGTTGGTTTACGATGCGGAGCTTCCTGCTGCTCGAAATTTGCAATTTTCCGCGAACGACAAATTTGAAGTCTCCGCCGGCGATTCTTCGGCCGTGTTGCTGCAGTTGAACGGTCAGGCAGTTAGATCCAATGGAATGCCCGGCACCTCCGGTACAATTCTCTTGACGTCGAAAAGTTTAGGGCAGGCAGGCAGGCAGTGGAACCACTCAACGCTGAAATTCTGGAAGAATTGCGCCAAGGGCGCGCGAGCCGCGAAGAAAAGCTAGCTGTGTGCACGGGCGGGGTAAAGCTACCGGCTCCTGACATGGCGGAAATTCTTACAATCCTTGCGCTCGATTCTGACGAACTGGTTTCAACGCGCGCGCAGGAATCTATTCTTGCACTGCCAATTGAAAATTTTGTGGAAGCGCTAAACCGGCAGCAGGCGCTTGAGCCCCTTTTCGAATTTGCGGCCAAGAATCTGGCTGCGAAACCCGGCGTTGCGGACGCGCTGATCAAAAACAAAAATTGCCCGGCGGAGCATCTGGTTCCACTGGTGGAGCATCTCTCCGCGCTCGGAGTTCAGGCGCTGATGGACGAACTGGAACGGGTCAGCGATTCGCGCGAACTTGCCTCCGCGCTTGAGAAATCGAGTTCCGTAACCCTGGAGCAGAAAAGTCAGCTAAATGAATTGCTGAGCGACGCGATGCCCGACATGGCTGCCCTTGTAGAGGTTCTGGCGGAAGCCGAACCGGATGCCGAGCGCCGAAAAACTTTGCTGCAGCAAATTTCACAGATGACCGTTTCGCAGCGCGTGAAATTTGCGATGAAGGGAGGCTCCGAAGCGCGGCGCACGCTTATTCGCGATAACAACAAAGTTGTGCAGCGGGCGGTGTTGCAATCCCCGCGCCTGACGGACCAGGAAGTCGAAGCGTTTGCTTCCATGACAAATCTGACGGACGAAATTCTGCGACTGATCGGTAAGAACAGAAATTTTCGCAAGAACTACAACGTCGTCCGCAACTTGCTGAACAATGGCAAATCCCCCCTGGATATCTCGCTGAATCTGCTTCCCATGCTCAATCCCACCGACCTGAAGAAACTTGGCATGAACAAGAACATTCCGGAGACGCTGCGCGCCACCGCCGTCAAATTGATGCGCCAGCGCAACGAAACCAAGAAATAGTTTTCGTTCTTCATTCCGTGGAGGCGAAGTCTGACCGCTCAAAATTTGCAGCAGCCTTGCTGAGCCCCTATCCGCTCGATATCATCGGCAGTATGAATTCCATTGCGGCATTTTCGCTCTACAAATTGCAGCTGCTCCTTCTATGCATAATCGCATCGATCGGCTTGTTCGCGGGAACGTTTCCGAGCGCGGCGGCCAGCGATCCGTGGATGGCTGCGCAAACGGTGCAGCCGGCGCAACTGGTTGCTGAGCTTCAACAAGAGAAAGATCCGCACGTGCTGGTCATTTACGTAGGAATGCGCACTTTGTACAACGGCGGGCACATTCCTGGCGCGGTGTTTTACGGGCCGGGATCAACCGAACAAGGAATCGCGGACCTGAAAAAATACGCGGCGACGGTGCGGAAGAATTCCGATGTGGTGCTCTATTGCGGCTGTTGCCCGCTGGAAAAGTGTCCGAACCTGCGCCCGGCGTTTACAGCGCTGAAGGAAATGGGCTTTTCGCGGCTTCGCGTACTGCTTCTACCGACCAGTTTCAACACCGATTGGGTGGAAAAAGGATACCCCGTCAAGAAAGGTAGTTCAAACTCACCGCGGGTCACGCGTCGAGTTTAGGGTGGAGTTTGTGAAAGCCCGTAGCTTCCTGGTACGCGCGAGCGAGCGCGAGCAACTTCGCTTCTCCATATAAATTTCCGAGAAACGTAAGGCTCACCGGCGTTCCCGGACCGCCTACGTTTTCGTCTGCTCCGTCGGCGAAAGATGTGGGCGGCGGCGCATCCGATCCGCGGAAACCATTGGGGAGAATCAGCGCGGGGTGGCCAGTGAGATTTGTGATTACCAGTTGCTGGCTAAACGTCGGCGTGACAATCACATCGAATTGGGAAAAGACTTTGCCAACGGCGACCATGGTCAGACGGCGTGCGCGGCTGGCCTGGATGTATTCGACAGCGGGAAAGAAACGCGCCGTGCGAAAATTGTTCGGCCAGTCATCGGGGCCCTGCGCAGTGAGCAGCTTGTCGCGGCCGGTACGGGTAAGTTCATCGAAAGCTGCGGCGGCCTCCGATTCCAGCATCATCACCATCGCGTCGTATGGAAATTTCGGCAGTTCCACCGCCACAAGATTCACGCCCATTTCGCGCAGTTTTTCCAGTGCAGCTTCGCTGAACCTACGATCGTATGCGGCGCGAACGCGGGAAGCTTCGCGACGTTTGCGCGCCTTCTCTCGCCTTTCGCGCTCTTCAGGCGTGGCGGTCGTTTCTTCCGCGGTTTGCGGCTGCTGCGATTCCGTCGCGGGCTCGAAATCCTTTTTCACGTAGCCGACTCGCAGACTGCGCCAATCGAGGTTGGCATTCCAATTGAACGCGGCATTCTGTACGACTGCCCGGTCCTTGCCGTCGGGACCGTAGATCCCGTCGAGAACCAGCGCGCAGTCTTCAACACTTCTGCAAATGGGCCCGAGTTTATCCATGCTCCAGGAAAGGGCCATGGCGCCTGTGCGTGGAACCAAACCAAACGTGGGACGCAGGCCGGTGCAGCCGCAACGCGTGGACGGTGACGAAATCGAACCGAGCGTTTCCGAACCGATGCTGAATGCAACACAGCCTGCAGCGGTCGCGGACGCGGGACCAGCCGAGGAACCGCTGGAGCCTTGACGAGGATTCCAGGGATTGCGAGTGATGCCGCCAAACCAACGGTCGCCATTGGCTAGCGCCCCAAGTGTGAGCTTTGCGACAAGCACGGCGCCAGCTTCGTCCAGACGTTTTACGACTGCCGCATCTTCTTCGATGACCTGCCTTTCAAAACCGCCGGCACCCCATGTTGTCGGATAGCCTTTTACGGCGAGGAGATCTTTTGCGCCCCACGGCAAGCCGTGGAGTGGACCGCGATATTTTCCAGCCGCTATGTCACGGTCAGCTTCTTTTGCCTGCGCGAGGGCGCGCTCTTCGGTAAGAGTGACCACAAATTTTAATTTCGCATCGTAACGTTTCAGGCGGTCGAGATAGATGTTTGTCAAGGAGGTCGAGGAAATTTTTCGTGTGCGCACCAGCTCCGAAAGTTCACGAACAGTTAAGAACGCCAGCTCCTCCGGGTTCTTCGACACGGCGATCGCAGGCGCGCTCGACATGCGCATCGGAACTTTTTGGGCGTCGAAATCTACGCCGGAAGTCTCTGGCAGGAACAAGAGCGCAGGTTCGACGGAATTTGCCATATGGAGCTCGAAAATTTCCTTGAAGCCTTTGGCATGATCGTTGAGATTCGCAAGCATCATGGCTTTGTACTCGTCTGAGATCGCAACGCCGGCAATTTTCGCGGCATGATCAATCATTTCTTTGGTGATGGCCGCCTTTCCTTCTGACTGCGCCCAGAGGACTCCAGGCAGGAGCGTGCCGCTGAGCCCTGCCATAGAGAACACCTTCATGAATTCGCGCCGTTCAAGCATGCGTTACCTACCTCCATCGAAAACGAGCGGGCTACATTAGCACAAGTATCCGGGCGACACGGAACACGGACTCTGCTCACGGCTTCAAAACCTGCTTTCGTAAACCAGTTGATGTACTCTTTACAGCCGATAGAGAGAATTCGGAGGCAAGATGCGACACCACAGAAAGCAGTTTTTGTGTTTAGGCTCTGCGGTTCTTTTCACATTTCTGCTTGCAGCATCGCCGGCGGTGAACGGCCAATCGGCCTTGCCGAAGCCGGACAAAGATACGGTGCTCAAAGCGTCCGAGATCAAGGCAAAGCTTTTTCCGGAATCGGTCTTTTTCCGCGGGCAGACGGCGCCAGCGCAGATGCGAAATACCGGCGGCATCCATTTCTCCGACGATCTGTACGTACTGGCGGGGCTCGTCGACAATTCGGGATACTCGACAGGAATTCGCGAAAAATATCAGGCGTATTTGATCACGGAAGTGACGTTGCAGTTTGGCGCGCAAACGCTGAAACCTGGCGCATACGGCGTCGGATTTATTGAAGGGGGAAAATTCGTGGTGCTGGATTTGGCGGCCAACGATATTTTCCGGGTGCCGTCGCAAAAAGATACCGAAATCAAGCGGCCGGTTCCACTCCAAGTCACCACTGCGGAAAGTGGGAAGTATCGTTTGTACGCGGGTCGCGAGTTCGTTGAATTCAGCCGAGCAAAATAATTGAGTCTTACCAAGACCGCACGGATCTATACAAATGTAGGGAAGTAAAGAGCGGGTTAATCTTATGATCAAGACTATCTTGCTTTGGCGTTCGCTGGCCCTCTCGGTTCTGCTGCTCAGCGCCACGTTCGCTGCTGGGCAAAAAGCTCCAAAGCTTCTGTTCGACGGCAAATCGTGGTGGGACCACGTGAAAGTCCTTGCGGATGACAGCATGGAAGGGCGCGAAACCGGAAGCCTCGGTTTGCGCAAAGCGGAAGCCTACGCCGTGGAGCAACTCAAGCGCGCCGGGCTTGAGCCGGCGGGGACAGACGGCTACTACCAGAACATAAAATTCGTGCAGCGCCAGATTGACGAGAACAATTCTTACGCGTTCCTTTCGCTGAATGGGCAAGCGAATCCAGTAACCCTGGGCGACGACGCTTACTTCTCAACAAGAGTGGAAGGATCCGACGACGAGATCAACGCACCGATGGTGTTTGCAGGTAACGGCCTGCAAGTTCCCGAAAGCAAAGTCGATGAGCTGGCGGACCTCGATTTGAAGGGAAAAGTTGTGGTGTATCTCGCCGGTTCGCCGTCGGCAGTGCCCGGTTCGCTTGCGGCGCATTACGGAGGACTAGGACAACGCTGGAAACGATATGCGGATCGCGAAGCAATCGGGATGATCGTCATTCCGAATCCTGCGTCGATGGACATTCCGTGGTCCCGCATGTCACTGAATCGCGCGCATCCATCGATGGATTTGGCCGATCCGGAATTCAATGAAGTTGCGGGACTGCAAGTCTCGCTGGTTTTCAATCCCGCGTCGGCCGAAGAGTTGTTTGCGGGCTCGGGACACACCTTCGCCGAAGTTGCGGCGCTGGGACGCGACCGCAAACCGTTGCCCCATTTCGATCTCGCCGTTTCTCTAAAGGCGCGCGAAGCGATTCAGAAGATCAATCTGGAATCAGCCAATGTAATCGCAAAACTTTCAGGTACGGATGCGGACTTGAAAAATGAATACGTTGTCCTTTCGGCGCACCTCGATCACATTGGAATCGGCGAGCCGGTAAACGGGGACAAGATCTACAACGGCGCGATGGATGACGGAAGCGGCGCGGCGGCGGCCCTGGACATCGCTGCTTCACTGAAGCAGCATCCCGAAAAACTGAAGCGATCGATCTTGTTTGTGCTGGTGACGGCGGAGGAGAAGGGGCTGCTCGGTTCGAAGTATTTCACGGCGCATCCGACGGTAGACGCGAAGTCGATCGTGGCCGATATCAATATCGACATGTTTTTGCCCATCCTGCCCTTAAAAATTCTGCGCGTGCAAGGAGTCAACGATTCGACTCTGGGCGAGCGGGCCGCCGCCATTGCAAAGTCACTTGGAGTGAAGGCGGTCGCCGATCCTGAACCGCTACGAAATCTATTTGTGCGAAGCGACCAATACAATTTTATCCGGCACGGCATCCCGTCGGTGATCATGGACGTGTTCTACGAAGCAAACTCACCAGAAGCAACAATCTTCAAAGACTGGCTCACGCAGCGGTATCACGCTCCAAGCGACGATGTAAATCAGCCCGTGGATCTGCATTCTGCCGCGCTGTACGAAGAGATCGTAAGACGCTTACTGGTGGACACCGCCAATTCGGCTGAACGGCCGCAATGGAAGGCGGACTCCTTTTTCCGGCGTTATGCTGCAATGCAAAAGATGTAAATTTTTCGTCTCTGTGGCTGCGGCTGCATCCTCGCGCGTGATCATTGCATCTGTCTGATAGGACGAAGCCGCCGTAGGGCTTCCCCCGCTTTCTATGATGCATCCCAAGCAGGTAATTGTGGTTGGCGGAGGACCTGCCGGCCTTGCGGCGGCGGTCGCGCTGCGTGCGCGTAACTTTTGTGTGACCGTGGTCGACGCAGCGCAGCCTCCTATCGAAAAGGTTTGTGGCGAAGGGTTGTTGCCGGAGACGCTGGAATCGCTGCGAACAATTGGTGTTGAACCCAAAAACTTAGCGGGAGTTCCCTTTCGCGGGATCCGCTACATCGCAAACAAGACGCACGTCGAAGCAAAATTTCCGCACGGACACGCTCTCGGAATTCGCCGCGCGGAGTTACACCAGTCATTGCTAACGGCCGCGACTGATGCGGGCGCGGAATTTCTGTGGAAGGCCCGCGTCGATGGGTTGGAAGAAGATGGGGCTCGCGTTGCGGGGCAATTGATGCGCGCCCGATGGATCATCGGCGCCGATGGACATGCTTCGCAAATGCGCAAGTGGGCCGGACTGGATGATCATTCACGCTCGCTGCATCGATTTGCGTTCCGGCAACATTTCCGTGTAAAGCCATGGACGGATCTTCTGGAAGTGCACTGGAGCGGGCGGGCCCAGGCGTATGTGACGGTCGTCGGCGCGGAAGAAATTTGCCTGGTGGTGATGTCGCGCGATTCCCGCCTGAGGATGCGCGAAGCGTTGAATGATTTTCCGGAGCTGGCGAGCAGACTAAAAGGCTGTGCAACGATTGACAGGGAGCGCGGCGCAGTTTCGCGCAACCATGTCTTGCGACGAGTGACGCGAGGACGCGTGGCACTGCTTGGCGACGCTTCGGGCACCGTGGATGCGATCACCGGCGAAGGTTTGGGACTGGCGTTCCGGCAAGTTCGTGCGCTCGGCGAGGCGCTCGAACGCGGCGATTTGCGCGGCTACGAAGCGGCGCACCGCAGTCTGCGGCGCAAACCGCATTTTATGGCTAAAATGCTGCTCGCGATGGGCGGAGCCCCCATCTTGCAACAGCGGGCAATGAACGTCTTGGCCACGCGGCCGCGTATATTCGAACGGCTGCTGGCTGCACACGCCGGCAACGGCTCGGCACTGGAAATTGCCGGAGCCGGATTGAGACTTGGATGGGGTTTGCTGACGGCGTAGGATACGTTGCGACTCCGGATCGATTCGAGAAACGCGATGGATGTCGAGTGGCTTCGCAAAACTTGTCTGGCGTTTCCCCATGCTACGGAACAGATTCAGTGGGGCAACGACCTGGTATTTAAAGTGGCCGGAAAAATGTTCGCGGTCGCGCCACTTGAGCCTGCGCCGGTATGTCTTTCGTTCAAATGCTCGGATGAGTCGTTTGCGGAATTGACCGAACGCCCAAAGATTATTCCCGCGCCATACATGGCGCGCGCGAAATGGGTGGCGCTTGAAAGCAGCGATGGAGTTTCGCGCGCGGAATTGTTGGAATGGCTGCGAACCTCGTATGACCTGGTATTTGCCAGGCTACCAAAGCGCGTGCAGGGAGAGCTGTCGAGCACCCGGTCCCCTAAAAAGAAGCCAAGCAAGAAAATAACCGCGAAAAAACGCACACCCACACGTTGACCAAAACGGGATCCGGCGGACAATCAGGCGGTAACTTTGTTCGGTGTAACTTTGGGGACCACGCGGCGAAGCGGCTTTGCTCCTGGAAGAGGGAACGTCATGTTCCAGAAATTGATCTCCGGTGAGCAGAACTCCACGCCTACGTAGGTTTTGCCATCACGCTTGCGCTGAATCGAGGCGACCCGGCTTTCCACTTTGCGCGCGTTATTTTCGTTGAGAATGACGATCATCTGGCCGATTACAAGTGGATGTTCGGTTTCGATCTGCGCACCGTGCTGGCTCACGGCATTGCACTTCACGTGAATACAAAATTTGTGCCCGTCCTCATTCTGCCCGTGCAGAGCGAGGGGAACGGTCAACGAGACGCGTTGCGTGCGACGGCGCTCTTTACAGCGAAAGTGCAGTAGGGACATACGTAAGGCCAGGTACTCCTGCTGGCTTTGAACTTGAGGCACTTCCGCCGGTGGGCTAAGCCGTTGGAAGCAGTTGCGGAAATTACCGCGTTCCTGCTACCGGCCGCCGTCCGGGACGAATCCCTCGGTGCGGCCATATTCTCAGTTGCCCTTGGGACGGACAATAGAGGAGTAGTACCAGAACCTCTCACCCAGCGGATAGTACGCTAATACGTCGTCCTCCTAGCGTCAACGGCAAATTTTCTGATGTGCACAATATTTTGGGAAGCGGCGACGGAAATTTGCAGGAACTCATCCAACTTTCTACAGCAATCCACTCGGCAACTTGAAATCTTCGATTGGCGTCTAAGCGCACAGAAGAGAAGTTGCCTCCAGCCCGCCCACAGCCCACGGCTCTTTCGCCGTCAAACCTAAACTGTTCAGGAGAAACCAAATGAGGCGTATTGCGCTGTTTTTCTTGCTGTGCGGCATAGTGTCGGCACCTTCCGTATTCGCTCAAGACCACGTGGCGGTTGGAGCTTATGCGGACTATTTCCGGCTCTCGCAAACGGACACCAATTTTGCCGGTGTTGGTGTCCGGCTCGGCGTGGGACTTAGCCATCGCGTAATGCTCGAAGGAGAGATGAGCTACGACTTCAATCAGGTCTTTACCGAAGATTTCTCTAACGGCGGGAGCATCATCGTCAATCGATCGAATCTCCGGCTGCTACACGGATTGTTCGGGCCCAAAGTATCTCTTGGCCACTCCAATTTTCATCCGTTTGTAACTCTGAAAGGCGGCTTCCTGAACACGCGGTTCGATCCGGCGCCCGCGACCGTGGGATCGTTTTTCAGCAGCGTGGATAATTTGCGTTCACAAGACGTGATGGGAACGTTGTACCCGGGGGGCGGATTGGAAGGACATATCGGTCCGGTCGGTGTGCGGCTCGATGTAGGCGACGAGATTTATTTCAACCATGGCACGCACAACAATTTCCGGGCGGCTTTTGGTCCGTACATCCGCTTCTAGCGGTGCAGCCGGATAATTCGTAAACGTCAATGCCCTGCTTAAAGAGGCTCGCAAGCAGGGCTTTTTTTGTTTCAAAAGACCGCTCGCCGCTACACCGTTTCCATAGTGTCGTGGCCCATGACGGACGATGAGACTCGCTCAGGGGTTTTCCGGAATGACCGGCTCCGGGTTGCCGCTAACACGGTCCTTTTCAAACGTCAGCCGCGCGCCGCTGGGCCAATTCCAAATCATCCGGTGAATCAGTCCGTCCGGGCCGCGCTCAAAATGTATGCTCGTGTAGTCCGCGCGGACAAAGAAAGTATCCCCATCGATCATTGCCATCTCCCGCCAGAACGGATCGTTTCCCCAATGCATGGCGATCTGGCCGTTGCGGATGTCGAGTGTTTGTGGATAGGGCGATTCCGACGAGTGGTAGCCGCCGATGTATTGCCGCATGGAACGTTCGCCGAGGGTGACTGTCGTCACGACTGGTGGCTTGGAGGCGGAGCCTCCGAACAGAACAGCTTCAAGATCACGGGCAATCCGGTTCGAAAATCCGGATTGAATATTGCTCAAAACGATAGCGTAGATATGTTCCTTCGGATAAATTGCGACGTGCGAAGCAAAACCTTCGAGCTGGCCGGATTGCTCGATTAGCTCGCGCGACGAGTATTTGCGTTTGCCCCAGCCATAAGGATATTTGAACTTGCTGACTTCAAATAGCGGGTTCGTATCGATGGCACGTAGCCAGCGATAAAGATCGATCGCATTGGAGAAAACGGATCCAGCGCCTTCGAGTGCTGCTTCGTTGAACGGAAGAGCATGCAGGCGCGCCTCGGCTGCGGTGGCGACGCTTCCGTATGCGTTATGATCCTCCGGCAAATTGCGGCAGGCTGTTCCGGAATTTTCCATTTGCAATGGTGCGAAATAATTCTTACGGAGAAAATCATCGTACGAGCCGGCGGTAACACGCTCGATGATTGCCGCCAGCAAAAAATAACCTTCGTTGCTGTACTCGGATTTCTTTCCCGGAGCGAAACGAGGTTTTGCAGCCGATAACCGCCTCAACAAGTCCTGTCGCGACAGGCAATCGCGATAGACATCTTCGGAATCCAAAACACCGGCACCTGATTCGTGCGTGAGGAGTTGTTCGATGGTGATGGAGTCGCCGTTGGGGATTCCCTCCACGTAGCGACTGAGCGGGTCAGAGTAGCGAAGTTTACCATCGTTCACGAGCTTTTCGATGGCCGCGGCGGTAAACGTCTTGCTAACAGAGGCAGCTCGAAAGCGGGTGTCGAGCCGGTTCGGTAAGCCGACCTGCGGATCGGCCAGCCCATAGGCTTTTTGGAAGAGAATCTTGTCGCCCTGCGCAAGCAGGACCACGCCACTGAAATCGCCAACCTCCTGGTAGGGCTTTAGCCAGGCATCGGCTTGAGCCGAAACCACGGCAGGATCGAGATTACCTTGTGCGGTGCAAGGAATCGCCGCAACACAGAAGAACGCTGCGAAGGCGCCCAATCCAGCGCGGAAGCAAGCAACCGTGTTCAATCCATCTCTCCCGATAGCCAGCTTGCAAGCGGAACATACAGGTTACCCCAAGCGCAGGCGGGCTGGGACGCCCGGCGCGATTTAGTCGTGCTGCGAGCGGGACGACACCCTTGTAACCGGATTGCTATTTGCAGTTTGACTACGGGTCGCTCCGCCGATGCTCCGCTGCGCAAGCCGTATGCTAAATTGCAAAATTGGCGCCAGATGTGCGCCCGCTACCGTGAACAGTCAGCTGCCAAACAATCCGCAACACCAGCATGGCCCCGAGAGGGTCAAGCGGGTGGAGGTGTATTGGCACGCGGTGTCGTACAAAAGTCTCATCGTCTACAGTTTGGTTCTCGTCGCTCTGGTTTTTGGTTCCGTCTATTTTGTGACGCCGGGATTTTATGCCGCGGTCCTGAAAAAAGTATCCAGCGCGGTAAGTGGCACTGACAGCGACGCGATGCCCCTTGCGATGAATCAAGCGAAATTCGTAAACCTGGACGGCCGCGTTCAAATTAAAAAAGTCAATTCGGTCCAGTGGGTGGACGCCGACTATCGCACAACGCTGGACAAGGGCGACCTGATCCAGACTGCGGCGGATGGAGCGGCGCGCATCACGTTTGCTGACGCAACGTCGTACACGATCAAAGCCGACACGCTGGTCACCGTCGAAGAAAACAATGTTACGCGGGAGCAGGCCTCGACCGCGGTACACGTTACCTCAGGTGCGGTGGATCTTTCGACGCCAAACTGGAGCTCGCCTAATTCGCGTGCCGCGGTCAGCGTGGAAGACACCGTGGCACAGATCCGCCCGAACAGCCGTGCTTCTGTGAAGTCCGATCCGCAAACGAAAGAAAGTGAAATCACCGTCGCGAGCGGTAGTGCCGAGGTACGCCGCGGCAACGAGAAAGTGGAATTGGGACAGTTTCAGAAGGCGAGCATTCCTTCCAACGGCCCGATCACAAAGTCCGACGTTCTCGCGCCTCCTGATCTCTCTCAACCGCTGAACCTGGCTCCGATCATCGTGGAAGTTCCGCGAACTGCTGCAATTCGTTTCGAATGGAAGCCGGTCAAAGACGCTGTTTCCTATACCTTGCGAATCAGCACGACGGCGATGTTCACCAAGATGGTGAAACAGGTGAAAGTTTCCAGCTCTGCGGTTGAAATCAGCGGACTCGATGGCGGAGATTATTTCTGGAACGTTATCGCCGTAGACGCGAACAAAAAGACCAGCGAAGTGAGCGAAACGTTCAAATTCACGATCGTCGCTCAGGGCCGCACCCAGGAAATGATGCTGGAAATCGGCGGAACGCAATTGCACGGTCGCGTCGCGGAAGTTTTTGGCAAGACGGAGCCTGGAGCCGCGCTGATTATCAACGGTCAGGCGGTGCCCAGTATCGGCTCCGACGGCGGTTTCCGGTACTTCACGGAGCCGCTCGATCCCGGCGAACACTCAATTGTGATCATCGGGCAAAACCGCCGCGGTGGAACCGCAAAGCAACAAGTGACCATCGTCGTGCCAAAATAGATTGTGCCAGGTGATTTAGCCGGACGGCGCGGCTTTTGCGCTGACTGCGATCTTCGGCGAGAATAGAGAGTTGCGAATCGCATAAAAATTGTGACGCCCTCCGTAGGGCCTCAATAAAACAAAGCGGCAATGCGTATTTCTGTTTTTGATTCGAAAGGACTGGGGGAATGAATAAGAACGGTTACAACATGAGGTCGGTGTTCAGTTTGTTTTCGTCCGACCTTGCCATTGATTTGGGAACGGCGAACACCCTGGTCTTTTCACACGGCAAAGGCATCGTGGTCAACGAGCCCTCGATTGTGGCGATCAACAAGAATAGCGGCGAGGTTGTAGCGGTCGGTCGCGAAGCAAAAGAGATGCTCGGCCGGACTCCCGGAAACGTCGTGGCCATCAAGCCCATGAAAGACGGCGTCATCGCGGACTTCAAAGTCACCGAAAAAATGCTGACGTATTTTATTCAGAAAGCGCACAACCGCCGCGTGCTGGTGCACCCGCGCATCGTCATCGGTGTGCCCAGTGAAATTACGCCGGTCGAAAAGCGCGCCGTACAGGATTCCGCCTACCGCGCGCGAGCCAGCGAAGTTTATTTGGTCGAACAAGCCATGGCCGCGGCGATTGGCGCGGGCCTGCCCATCGAAGAGCCAAGCGGCAACATGGTGGTCGATATTGGCGGCGGCACAACCGATATCGCCGTGATTTCGATGAGCGGCATCGTCTATTCGCGATCCGTCCGCGTCGCCGGCAACGAAATGGACGAAGCCGTGATGCAGTACTTGAAGCGCAAATACAACCTGCTGGTCGGTGAGCGCACGGCGGAACAAATCAAGATGGAAATCGGCTCGGCCTACCCGCTGGAAAAACCGCTGACGATGGAAGTCAAAGGCCGCAACCTGATCGAAGGCGTGCCGCGCACAGTAACAATCGACGACAGCGAAATCCGCGAGTCCCTCAGTGAATGCGTGGCTACGATCGTAAACGCGGTCCGCGTCGCGTTGGAGCGCACTCCTCCCGAACTTTCGGCGGATATCAGTGATCGCGGCATCGTGCTTACGGGCGGCGGCGCACTGCTGAAGAATCTCGACAAGCGCATCCGTGAAGAAACCGGTTTGCCGGTTTCGATTGCGGACGATCCGCTGGCCTCGGTGGTGCTCGGTACCGGGAAAATGCTTAGCGACTTCAAGTTGCTGCGCCAAGTTTGCATCGACTAGCGGCAATCGTCAGTTTTTTTTCGTTTCGAGTTTCGGTTTTCGTATGCTTCGGTTTTCGGATTTGCAACTCCAGAGTCGCTAGCACCAGCCACTAGTCGCTCAGGAACGTTTCGAATTCCAATTTCGAGTTTTCGGACTCCATATGGTCGGTATACCCTCTCGCCATCGCTCGCTGTTCCTTTTGACGGGAGTGGTGTTGTTGCAAGTCGTGCTGCTCGCCGTACAAATCAGGAAAGTCGATTCGCCGGACGGCTCGCGGCTAATTCGAGTCTGGAGCGTTTCCGCGGTTTCGCCCGTGGAACGCAGTGGCGCCTGGGGAATCGGAAAAATTCGCGACGCGTGGCGGCACTACTTTGCACTGAGCGACACGGCCCGCGCGAACGAAGACCTGCGCCGCGAAAATGGCCAACTGAAGCTGGAAATTATGCAGTTGCAGAGCAAATCCGCCGAAGCCGACCGGCTTGCCGAACTTCTGAATTTCAAGCAAAAACAAGCGAAGGTGCCCATGGTTGTGGCGCGAGTGATCGGCTCCAGCGCCGATGCGAATAGCGCGGTGATCTACCTCGATCAGGGTTTGCGTGAGGGCATTCACAAAAACATGGGAGTTATTACGCCGGAAGGCGTCGTTGGAAAAGTCATCGAGTCGTTTCGCGATACTTGCCAGGTGTTGTTGCTCACCGATCGCGACAGCGGCGTGGGCGCAATGATTTCCAATTCGCGAATTCAAAGTCCGGTCGGCGGATTGGGCGAGCCACTGCTCACCATGAAATACGTTGGGAATGACGATGAAGTGAACGTCGGTGATCGCGTCGTCACCAGCGGCATGGATCGAATTTTTCCCAAGGATTTGCCGGTTGGCACCATCAGCCAGGTAAAACCAGGTTCGCCATTCAAGCAGATTCGCGTTCGCCCTTCCGCAAACATTGAGAAGCTGGAAGAAGTAATCGTGTTGCTCACGACGGACCCGCTTGCGTTGAAAGCCGGTGCGCCGCCGAATGGAAACGCCGCAGTTGTGCCTTCGGTATCTGGACAGCCCGTTTCCCGCTTAACAAACACCAAGCCCGCGGAAAAACATCCATGAACGACACTTTCGACCTGCGCATCAGTGAATCGCACATAGAAGTCCACAAGTTTCACGGCGGGACGATTCTGCTCTGCATGATTCTTGCATTGATGCTGCAGGCCTTTCTGCCCGTGTACATCCCGAAAGCCAACATTCTGGACCTGCCGCTGCTCATCACGATTTATTTTGGGCTGAGCCGGCGAAATCCTTCCACCGGATTGCTACTCGGCACTTTCATCGGCCTGTTGCAGGACAGTTTGAGTAAGACCCCGCTTGGCCTTTTCGGAATCGCAAAGACCGTGATCGGCTATCTTGCCTCTTCCATTGGCGCGCGGCTCGATACCGAGCATCCGCTGGCGCGCTTCGCACTCACTTTCTCGTTCTTCGCGGTGCATCAGGGAATTGTCGTACTCGTGCAAAAATTGCTGCTCGCTCAGCCGCAGCCCTGGTTCACCATGCGCCTCGGCATCTCCTGCCTCGTCAATTCCATCCTCGGCGTCTTCCTCTATTACCTCCTCGACCGCTTCCGCAAATCGTAAACCAGTCACGCCAATTCCGAACAACCGTCATTCCGAGCGAAGCGAGGAATCTCTCTTGATCGGCACTTTTCGTTTATGCTCAGCGTCCACTCCACAGTGGCCTTTCGCGACCTGTTTCCGTGGACTTACGCGTTCTGGCGGTTCCTGTGCCTTTCCTTGGGACATCGAAATCTCGAAGAGCCATTTCAAACCGCCAATAGGCAGTAGTTCGAAAACCACACGATCAATGCGCGAGCAGAAATTGCCTGAAGTCTTCGTAGTCCCTCGATATTGCGAGTGAAAGCTTCGGCCGCTTCAAATATGCCGCGAGGCGATCCGGCAGCGGCGGCGCCGTTCCGATCGCTTTGGTAACCACGTCGGCGAATTTCGCGGGATGAGCCGTCGCGAGGACGAGTCCCTGGGCCGGCTCGCTGTGCTCCTTCTTATAAGCTTCCCAGCCAAGAATGCCCACCGCCGTGTGCGGATCGGAAATGTAGCGGTACTTCTCCCAGACGGACTTCATTTCCGCGAGCGTTTCTTCGTCGCTCGCGCCATGGCCCCAAATTTCTCGCAGCACATACTCCAAGCGGCCCCGGCACAAATCGAGCAGCCGCGGAAAATTATTCGGATTGCCTACATCCATCGCGTTCGAACAGGTCGCTTGCGCCGCGCGTGGCTGATACTGGCCGCTGAGCAAATATTGCGGCACAACGTCGTTGGCGTTCGTAGCGGCAATAAATTTTGCCACGGGCAAGCCGATGCGCTTTGCAAAAAGTCCCGCGGTCAAGTTACCGAAGTTGCCGCTAGGCACAGCCACCACCAGGGGAGTCGACGCCACCGGCAACTGGCGATACGCCGCCACGTGATAGAACATCTGCGGCAGCAGCCGGCCAATGTTGATGGAGTTCGCCGAAGTCAGAAATGCGCGCTTGTGCAGTTCTTCGTCGCAAAACGCCTGCTTCACTAGACGCTGGCAATCATCGAACGTGCCGCTGACTTCAAGCGCGGCAATATTTTCTCCGAGCGTCGTGAATTGTTTTTCCTGTGCTTCGCTGATGCGCTTTGAAGGATAGAGGATCACCACGCGAATCCCAGGCACGCCCAAAAAGCCGTGCGCCACCGCACTTCCCGTGTCGCCCGAAGTTGCCACCAGCACGGTAAGCTGGCGATTCTCTCCGCGAACAAAATAACCCATCAGCCGCGCCATGAAGCGCGCGCCGAAATCCTTGAACGCCAGCGTTGGACCGTGGAACAACTCCAGGATGTGCAGTCCCGGCGAAAGCGAAACCAGCTTCACGGGAAAATTAATCGCTTCGCTGACGATTTGCCACAGCACTTCTTCCGGAACGTCCGGCGTCGCAAACGGCCGCACCACGCGGAAACACACTTCGGTGAATGGCAGCGAGCGGAACTCTTCGAGTTCCTCAGGCGAGTGGCGCGCAATTTCGGCGGGCATGTACAGGCCGCCATCCGGCGCGAGTCCGCGCAAAACCGCGCCGCGCAACGAAGTAAGCGGGGCCCTTCCCGCCGTGCTGCGGTATCTCATTTCAAGCCGCCGGCCCTTTGCGGCAAAAATTGCTGCGGCAACAATTCAAGAAACGCGTCGGCGGTATGCGGCAGTTCTCGCAGTACAGCCACTTGCAGAGTTGCGTGCGCCAGTGCGGCGTAGCTCTGCCTCCGCGCAGCAATCAGATGAGGATAACAGCGCGCCACAGTTTGCCGCGGAGTTTCGCCCTGTTTCGACTGAAACGCTCCGCGCCACAAAACCGGCTTCGCATCGCCGAGATACCGTCCGATCAGCAAACTTTGTTCGGCGTCAGATGCCGCGAGATACACAACGGTCATTAATTTTCGCAGCCGGTGCAACAAATGATTTCCGGTATAGATAACGCTGCCAGTCGTGTCCAACACCAGCGACTGCTGTGGATTTCGCTCAAGGTCACCAAGAATTTCCTCCAACGTTGCAATTTCTTCCGCAAGGTATTGTGATTCCCTCTCTGCGTAGGTGGTCGAATCAGGCCAGCCCATCCACGCGGCCACACCATTGATTCCCGAATAGCCGCCCGAAGCAAGCCGCCGCGCAAGTTTTTCCTCGATGCGGTCGTCGCAGGAGATTGCGGGAATTCCGGATTCAGCGATGCATCGGCTCCAAAAAGTTTTTCCGGCGCCGGACATGCCGATAAGCGCAATCCGCAACGGCGGCTTTGCGAAAGCGGTCCCGGAATTCTGCGCAGTGTTCGACATGAAGCGGCGACGCGGGCGCGTAAACTAGCCATAATTATAATCGTGAATTTTCAGGAACAACCATTAGAAATACTGATAAGCGACAAATGACGAGGCTGCTGCGATTCGACCGTTGTTTTTTCGCAAAGCGCGCGCGGAGTTGGAGAAATATCGCCAGCCGTGTAGTGTAAGAGGGCCTTGCACACAAAAATCGCGGGCGAAATACGCCAGGTCGAGGAGAGACGATGCCCCAGGAAACATTGAACGGAGCGGACTTCAAAAAGCAATTGCGAGCGGGCGAGCCAAAGATGGGGCTGTTTTTGAATTCGCACAGCGCCACGATTGCAGAGCAATTGGCGCACAGCGGTTACGACTGGCTGCTGGTGGACACGCAGCACGGCCCAATGGGTTTTGAAAAACTCTCCGCGATGTTGAGCGGAATCGCGAGCGGTGGTGCGAAATCCCTTGTGCGCGTAGAGGGCTATCATGATCGCGGCGGCATTCAGCAAGCGCTCGACCTCGGCGCCGATGGCGTGCTCATTCCCTACATCAACACTGCCGCTGAAGCGAAGCAAGCGGTGAGCTGCGCAAGATATCCCACGACAGGCACACGGTCGGTCTATTTTCCGCAACGCAGCATGAACAAAGCCGGACTTCTCGGTTACGCAGGAAACTGGAACTGCAACGGCATCGTCGCCCTTCAAGTAGAAACCGCAGACTGCATCAAGAACATTGCGGAAATCGCTGCGGTTCCCGGAGTCGATATTCTCTTCCTCGGGCAAAACGACCTTTGCATGTCCATGGGTCTGTATGAAAAGTATGAGTTTCCGCTCATGTACACTTCGCCGGAACTCAACGCTGCAACGCAAAGCCTCATCGAAGCCGCACGCAAAAATAATGTCGTTCTCGGACTCTTTCTCTTTGGCACATCTCGCGTCGGCGAATTTCTCGACAAAGGATTTTCCTTCATCAGTATCGGCAACGATTTGCATCACGTGCTGACACAAGCAGGGGCGCACGTCAGCGACCTCGAAAAGATTGCCAAAGAAAAGGGCAAGAGCTGGTCCCGCCGCGCCACAGCATTGTTTTGATGGCTTGTAGCGGCCGCCTTCCGTGGCGTCGGCTTTTTTGCTCAGTTCTCAGTTTGTTCCTTTGTGCGTTGCGAGCGGTCGTGTCAGAGACGATTCCTCACGACCTTCCTCCCGTTGACCACCCCGAAACCTGTCCCTGTGGACGGGTTGCGGCGCTCTTCCGCAGATGCTACGTTTAAAAAGACTTCGCCACATGGCGTTAAGCGAAGTTCTGCGCAGATTCTTCCTTGACATAAAGAGGAAATTGCTTTTCGCGCGGGGTTTCAGGGTTGGTTTTACAAACCCTGAGGTAAAGAAGAAGAATTTGTGTCGTACTGGTTCCGCAATGACAATCGGTTGCCGCAGACGCGGCTCGCAGTCGTCTCCTACATCATCGTAGGCATGATCGGCTTGTTGCTGCTGGGCTTCTGGAAGCTGCAGGTCATCGACAGCGATAGGTATGGCCAGATGGCCGAACAGAATCGCGTCCGTTCGATTCCCATCATCGCGCCGCGTGGCCGCATGCTCGATCGCGATGGCCGCGTGCTCGTAGACAATCGTCCATCCTTCAGCGTTCTTCTCCTTCGCGACGATCCGAAACTCGTTGAACAATATCTGCCCGCAATTTCCGAGGGCCTCGGAATCTCCCAGGACGATCTTCACGACCAGCTCCAAAACACCCGCAATCTGCCCAAGTTTCAACCTATCGTCATCAAACCGGAAGCGAGTAGCGCTGATCTCGATTTCATCGAGTCACACCGTTCGGATATTCCCGTACTCGAGATGCTTTCCATTTCGCGCCGCCGCTACATGCCGAATGGCTTCCTTGCTCACGCAACTGGTTACGTCGGCGAAGCAAGCGAGCAGCAGATTGAAGCCAGTAACGGCAAACTGCGTCCCGGAGATGTTGTCGGGAAAAATGGATTAGAGCGCCAGTACAATGACATTTTGATGGGCGCGGACGGCATGCGCCGCGTCATCGTCAACAGCGTCGGCAAGGAAGTCGACCATCTTTCGCAGCAGGATCCGATTCCCGGAAAACAAGTTACCCTCACGATCGATCTGGATCTTCAACAGGTGGCCGAGCAATCGTTGGGGCCGCGTCCCGGCGCGGTAGTGGCGCTGGATCCGCGCACCGGCGAAGTGCTTGCGATGGTAAGCCGCCCGACACCCGATCCCAATGACTTCGCCGTGCGAATTTCGAAAGACGAATGGAAGCAGCTGAACGAGGATCCGTTGCACCCGCTGTTGAATCGTGCCATTCAGGCGCAACTCGCCCCTGGTTCGGTCTTTAAGATCGTTACCGCGACGGCGATGCTTGAAGACCACAACCCGTCAGAGAGTTTCACCACATATTGTCCCGGATACGGAACATTCTACGGGCGCCAATTCAAGTGCTGGGTCTATTTTTCCAAAAAAGGCGCTACCTCTCACGGGGTAATGAATCTTCATGAAGCCATCCTGCATTCCTGCGACGTCTTTTTCTACTCTGCGGGCATGCGGCTCGGAATCGACCGGCTCTCCTTCTACGGTGACAGATTGGGTATCGGACACAAGACGGGCATCGACCTTCCTTCTGAGGAAGCTGGGCTGATGCCGTCCGAACAATGGGTTCAGCGCGTGTTTCACCGGAAGTGGTACGCCGGCGAAACAATTTCTGTTTCTACTGGCCAGGGTGCTGTGACGACAACGCCGCTGCAGTTGGCCCGCCTGATTGGCGGCATTGCCTCCGGTGGAGTCTTCAAGCAGCCACACCTGATGAAGGACGCTCAAAACGTCGGCGAAGAGCGGGTTGCGATTTCGGAATCAACGGTCGAAAAAGTCACCGACGCAATGTATGGCGTCGTCAACGAGAGCGGTGGCACGGGAACGCAGTTGAAGCTCGCAGGAGTCGAACTCAGCGGGAAGTCGGGAACCGCGCAAGTCATTGGCTACAACACGCGGAATCGTTTCGGAAAGCAAAAGAAATTTGAAGACAACGCCTGGTTCGTTGGATACGCGCCCAAACGAAACCCGGAAATCGTTGTTGCGGTCCTCGTTCAAGAGAGCGGCCAGCATGGTGGTGAGGCGGCGGGCCCAGTCGCGCGGGATATTGTTAAAGCCTACTACGACAAGAAAAATCGCAAGACCCTGGGCACGGTCACCGCGAGTGAGCATGGCACAACGCCATCGAGTGGCACTGCGGTTGTAGCTCCCGTCGTCGCGATTAAGCCGCAAGGAGTACCGGCCACGCAGACTCACACTGCGGACTCAGACCCGGATCCACAATGAAAGAAGCTCCTGGCACTCGCGACTACGACTGGTGGCTCCTCGCTATCCTGGCGGCCATTTGTGCGCTCGGCGTTGTGGAGATCTACTCTGCCACCCACGCCAGCAACCTCACTGGCATGCATGTGAAGCAGATCAAATGGCTGCTGTTCGGCTTCGCCGTAATGTTCATTCTGTCCCGCGTGGACTATCACTTGATTCTGGATCAAGCGTTGATTCTGTACGTGGTTTGCCTCGGAGCCCTCGCAGCGGTTCTAGTACTCGGCGGTACTCGCTTCGGTGCAAAACGCTGGATTCACCTCTTTGGACAAGACTTTCAGGTGTCAGAACTCGCAAAGTTGATTATAATCATCGTACTGGCGCGCTTCTTTGCGGAAGTGCGATCAGACGAGCTGGATCTGCGCGATTTATTGAAGGCCGGAATGCTCGTCGGCGTGCCACTTGCTTTAATTTCGGTGTTTTATCCTCCCGTCAGCAAGCACATCCTGAAGCCGTATCAGAGAGAAAGGATTACGTCTTTCCTGCACCCGGAAGACGACGCCAAAGGCTCAGGCTATCAATTGCTCCAATCCAAAATCGCCGTGGGTTCCGGTGGCTTCTGGGGTAAAGGGTTTGGCAACGGCAGTCAGAATCAACTGGGTTACATTCCCGTCCGGTATTCCGATTTCATCATGTCGGCGTGGGCGGAAGAACAGGGATTCAAAGGCGTGCTGCTTGCCTTAGGGCTGTACATGGCGCTTCTGCTACGACTCGTTCAGAATGCACAGCGCGCGAAAGACCGCGCAGGAATGTTTCTGGTAATGGGTGTCGCAGCAGCGCTAGGTTTCCATGTTTTAGTGAATGTGGCTATGGTCATTGGCGCAATGCCGGTGACCGGCATACCGTTGCCCCTAATGAGCTACGGTGGCTCGGCCACTTTGTTTGTGTTCATGGCGATCGGCTTGGTGATGAATGTCCGGCTGCGCCGGTTCGTCAATTAGGCCGTGAACCAGTTAATCGGCGATCCCGGTTTCCGGGACGCGCAAAGTAGGAAAGTTCAGAAAGTTAGGTTTCAGGGTTTCAGGGCTTGTTTTACAAGCCCTGAGTTGTAAAAGTCTCAAGGCTTCTTTTAGAAGCTCGGAGCAAAAGAAGTTGGTTCAAAAACCCTGAACTGAATAGGTAATTTTAAGTGAGGACAGCATCGTCCGCCGTTCGCCCGGGGTTCCGGGTTTGTTTTACAAACCCGGATAAGAAGAAGTCGTACAACCGGCGACGGACCAGCCTCGTAAGCTACGCAGAGTTCAAACAACTCTCCTTCGGCTACGACCCCCAGGCCGCTTCAATACACGTGTGGCATGAGAGCGCTCCGGTGTTTCCGGAACTGGTTCCGTTTTTCGCGGGTTGCAGGGTTTCAGGGCTTGTTTTAGAAGCCCTGAGCAAAATAGGTTGTGTTACAAACCCTGGGATAAAAAAGACCGTTGGGCATCAAGCCGCGTCGATGCGTCCTGTCCATTCCGGCCATGCCGGAATGAAAGGGGTTTCAGGGTTTGTACTTACAAACTCTGAGCCGATAAAAGAGGAGTTTTCATGTCAAAAGAATTGGTCATCAGCGCGACGTCCCATGAGCGGAGAGTCGCGATTCTGGAAGAAGGCCAGCTAGTAGAAATTTATATCGAGCGCGAAAAAGAATTCGCCCTCGTCGGCAGTATCTACAAAGGCAGAGTTACTCGCGTTCTACCAGGCATGCAGTCTGCTTTCGTGGATATCGGTCTGGATGGCGATGCCTTCCTGTACGTCAGCGACGTCTTCGAAAATCTCGAAGACTACGATCATGGCCACGCACACGAGCATGCGCCTGCCGCTGTTGCGGAAGCAGCGAGCGGCGTGTCCACCGTCGAGGTTCTTCCCGGAGAAACGATCAGCCGGCTAAACGAGCTGCCGGCAGTTGAACCCGGCGCCGAACAAAGTCACGCCGAATTCGAGCACCACGATGTCCGCACGCATCTTGAAGAAGCAGAAGCCGGAGCGCCGGGCGTCGATGAAACGCAGACCGAAGACGAGCGCCAGCCGGATTCGAACGAGTCCGCTCCCCAGAATTTCGCGCCTCGCTACAACCCCACGCAGTACCGTCCGGCACCAAGTTACGCTCCCCGTGGTGATAGGGGTGCTGACAGAGGCGGCGATCGCGGTGGAGACCGCGGCCCAGACCGTGGCGGTGACCGTGGCGGCGACCGGCAACACTTTGGAGGCCGCGGCGGCAGAGGACGTTTTAGCCGCAGCGGCAGAGGACGTAGCCGTGGCGGTAGCAATTTCCGCCAAGGCGGCAGGGACCTCCCCCCGTCTAAGTACGCGTCGCCAAGTGGTGAGAACCGTGGTGGCGACCGCGGCTATTCAAACCGTGGCCCGGAGAATCGGGGGCCGCGGCGTGATTTTGACAATCGTCGTTCGGACGCCCCCCGCCCCTCGTCTCCTACGGAGTCGACTGAAGAACCCTTTGTGCTGCCGGGTGAATCGCTCGCGAAGTATCGCGGGCGCCCCGTGCCAGAAGCTGCCGCTCCCATTGCAGAACCCGAGCGCATCGAACAGCACAATGAACCGGAAGAGCCGCAGCCTCGTGTTTCGGGCCAACCGGCTCCGGCAAACGCTCCTCGCCGTTCTCGCGGTGGATTGCCAAGCTGGCTTCTCGCTGGTGCTTCCACGGAAGGCATTGAGACGGCCGAGCCAAACCAGGCAATCGCGGAAGACTTAGCCAATGAAGCTCGCAGCGCGGCAAGCGCCGAAAACGAGGCGGAGCAACACTCCTTCCATCGGGAATCCGCCGAGACCGAGGGAGCCCGCGAAGAAGTCGACATCAGTGAAGAGGAAGCGACCGAACTTTCTACCAGTGTGATCGAAGCCAAGCAGGACCTGGTTCGCCAGGAAGTCCAAGCGGCCTCGGTTTCTGGCGGCGCCATCTTCGAAGAAGATGAAGCGATCGAAGAGGACGACGAAGAGAACGAATCAAACGACGAACGGTCGACGGCGGAAATCGAACAAGACGAAGACGATGAGAACCAGCTCCAGGAGGCAAACGAACGCGCTGAAGGGTCCAGCGAGGAGCACGACGACGAGGAGCCGGAGGTACAGGGAATCGCCGGTTCTCCGCAAGCTGTTGCCGAAGCCGAAGCTGACGCGGCGCACGAAAATGCGTTGCACATCGCGGCTCTCGGGGAACACGTTGATACCAGTGCTTCGCACGAAATTCACGAAGCGGGCGAAGAACATGCGCACGAAGGCAGCGGTGCTCCGGCCCCGGTGGAAGACAATGTCATTCTGCTTCCGGGCGAAACGCGTTCGCGGATTCCCGGACAAGCACCGGAACCGCTAGGCGATTTTCCACGCCAGTCTGCACGCGTTGGCGGCAATCCGCGTTCACGTTTTCAGCGGCCTTTCCGCAGCGGCGGCAGAGATCGTGGGCGTGGCGGGCGTCCTGATCGTGGCGGAGATCGTGGTGGCGACCGGGGGCGCGGGCGCGGACGGTTCGAGCGTCGGCCCGGTGGCGGTGGCGGCTATCAACAAAACCGCGGCCACCATGGGAGTGCCGGACACGGACATTCTCGCCGTCCTCAGCTTATCTCCGAAATGCTGAAGGCCGGCCAGGAAGTCGTGGTGCAAATCGCCAAAGAACCTCTCGGCAAAAAGGGTGCGCGCATCACAAGCCATGTCGCTCTGCCGGGCCGTTTTCTGGTCTACATGCCGACCATCGATCACATTGGCGTGTCGCGCAAAATCGCCAGTGCCGAAAACCGCTCGCGGTTGCGGCGACTGGTTGGTGAAGCACGCGGAGCGTATCCCGGCGGATTCATCGTGCGCACGGCAGCGGGCGAAGCGACCGACGAAGAAATCCGTACCGACATCGATTTTCTCGGCAAGACCTGGAATGAGATCAAACACAAGCACGACGAGCGCAAGGCGCCGGCAATTCTGCATCGCGATTTGAATCTCGTTGAACGCATCCTGCGCGATTACGTCAGCGACGATTTCACAGCGATCTGGATTGACAACGAGGAAGAATTCGCCAAGGTCACGGAATTTGTCAGCCGCTTCCAGCCGAAGCTGGTCAGTCGCGTGAAGCTCTACGCGAAGGAGCAGCCGATTTTTGAAGAGTTCGGCATTCAGCACGAACTCGACAAGGCATTGCGAGCCAAGGTGTGGCTCAAGTCCGGCGGATACATCGTCATCAACCATACCGAAGCTCTGGTTGCCATCGACGTCAACACCGGCAAGTTCGTCGGCAAAGGCTCGACGCGGCTCGAGGATACGATCGTCAAGACCAACCTCGAAGCCGTAAAGGAAATCGTGCGGCAGATTCGCCTGCGCGACCTCGGCGGCATCATCGTCGTGGACTTCATCGACATGGAGGAGCGCCGCAATCGCGAACGCGTTCTGTCCGCGCTGCAGCAAGCGCTCGATCAGGACAAAGCTCCATCGAAGGCACTTTCCTTCAACGAATTCGGCCTCGTTTGCATCACGCGCAAACGCACAAAGCAAGCGCTCGAACGTGTGCTGTGCCAGCCTTGCCCTTCTTGCACCGGCTCCGGCATGGTGAAATCCATTCCGACGCTGTGCTACGAAATCCAGAACGAAGCGCGCAAGATGGCGACTGCTAACACGGATTCCCCGAATCTTACTTTGCGCGTGCATCCGGAAATCGCCAAAGCGCTCAAGACCCGCGAGTCCATGCTCATCGACGAACTCGAGCAAACCGCACATAAGCACATCATCATTCAGTCCGACGCCACTCTTCACTGGGAGCAGTACGACATTTACTGAATTAATTGCTCGATAACAGAGGAACTAAGCACCGCTAAAACTTTGCTGAGCGCGGCTCAATGGTTGCTAGGGCGCGAAACCAGACTGGCAAAGACCAACTCCAAGGCAACCTGACACGACCGGGACGCTACAGTGCCCGGCCAACCTCCTGCCAGACATCGGGCAGCGTTTCTGAAACACAGGAAACATGTGCCCAGTCAATGGCAGCCCTCGAAAAGCATTACACCGTAGCCGAAGTCGCTTCTCTTTGGCAACTCTCTGAGGATTCCATCCGTAGGATATTCCGAGACCACCCCGGAGTTCTCAAACTCTCTTCCCCCGAACGGCGATTCAAACGCGGCCACTGCGTCCTTAGAATCCCCGAATCGATACTCCAAAGGTGCACGGTGACATGCGCGGGAGGGCAGCATGAGGAACGCTCGCGGCGTTGCAACCCGCCCTAAAAGCGAACTGGAACAAACGGAACACGCTGTCGGCGTGGGTTCAAGTTGCAAGAGTCAAAAGGTCTCCTGACGCACCCCAGAAGAGTCGGGGTGCAAATCCCCTCGTCGCGTGTTGGTCCTCACTAGGAGACCGTTACGGCGTGGACTTCTTTTGCCAGATATCTATGAAGTCCTGCAAACAGACTTCATTCTGTTCATTTAATCCTACAGAAGTACCGCTGCGGGCGTACAATCCTCACACACTGCGTACGGTCAAACGGAGGACCCGTGAGAAAGTGCAAATGCGGCAATGACGTCGCGAACAACGCGAAATCTTGTCCGAAGTGCGGACACCGATTCACGAGTGGATGCACGCTGACGCTTGCCTGGGTATTCGGAATTTTCGGTGCACTCATCACTGGAAGCCAAAACAATCAGCCACCAACGCCATCGCCGGAGCAAAGCAATTACAGCAATCAATGCGAAACCCGGACTCGTTCAAACTGACGCAGGTGCTCATCATGGAGGACGGAGCAGTCTGCTACGACTATCGCTCGCAGAACGGCTTCGGCGGAATGAACCTTGGCCACGCTGTCCTGTCACCCAAGGGGCAGTTCAAGGCAAACGAGTCCAGCGGCCTCACTTCGCTGTGGAATAAGGAATGCGCCAACAAGACCGGCACAGTTCAGACCTGGGAGGTTGGGTACGCCGCGGGACTGCACGGCATGTTTGACGAATAAGAGTAGCGGCAGGCCGCCTGCGCCTTTCAGTCTGTGTTATAAGTTTGAAATGCCAAAAATAATCGAACAGTGGCTGCTCTTCAAATATGTCGGTCAGCAACTCACGCCACTATCGAAGCTCTTCAAGACGAAACAGCTTGCAGAGAACGCGCGCTCAAAATATCCAGAACGCCTGCGCAAACGGATTGGGGTCGGTGTGATTCGATTCAAGAAGTAGCTGAGGTCAAGATGACCGAGCGTCATCGTGACGCGTATCGGAATTCTTCACAAGGCTCCAAATTCGGAGAGCATTCGGTGAAGCTTACCGAGAGCTTCAAAGAGTGCTATGTCTTCGCCGCTGTCTGCCGCTGAGAATGTGTCTATTCGCTCGAAGATGGCGACTTCAGCCAAGTGAATCTTTCGTTCGAGTTCATTCGGGTCGCTCTCGGCGATTGCCTCCTGCACCGCTTGTTGCCACGTGTAAGTTAGACTTCTCATTCATAGCCGTCATCCGCCAAAAGCTCGCGGAGTTGTGAACTTAAAATTATCTCGGATGTGCTCCACGTGAAAAAGCGGCAGCCTAACACCTGATTGTAGTGAGGATGCCTTGAACGAGGCTCGCCATTCAATTGGCGGAATCATTTAGCACTCGGAGCAGGCCAATCAGGACAATCGGCTAGAACTGATGTTGGTCGAAGAACAGTTCCAGAACTGTACTAATGGGACTTCGAGGTTATTGTTTTTCAAGCTGGCGGGAGGAGGGCGGAATTTAACCGGAAGAAGAAAGCATGAGAGCGCTGAAATTTAGCTACCGTTTCGCTGTCCAGTGCAACAATCGGTTACGACAACCTACCTTGCGGCGGGACTCGCAGACGAGTCTAAATTGGATGGAAATGGAGGAACACTTGACCTGCCGCTAACCAACAGTCTGCAAGTGGAGTCGGGCTTACTTCCGATTCAGCCCACGGAACTAAGCGAGGGGCCAGCCACGCGGGGCTGCTAGGCTGGGAACGCGCGCAGCTCCGATTTACGCTGCTGCATGCCACGGCGTAAAGTCAAAATGCGCAATTCGGGCGGCAAAGTTGAGACAGAGGAACGAACTGCGGGACTCAAGCAAATGAATTGGATGGCTATTCCGCTGCCTCTCTAATCCAACCATGCGCAGCCCGGCGGTCGATATTATGCGTTTGCACTAACACATCGACCGCGCTCTTGACTAAACTTCTCGCTGTTTCCAGCATCAGGTCATCCTGTTCGAACGCTTCGACTTCGCGTAATGCCTCTTGCTGTGTGCCGTATACGCCGACTGTCATGCCAGCGTTGTGATTGATTATGAAGTTCGGGCCGTGGGAAGTGATTCGGTACGTGTCGGCCATTTTGCTACCCTCGAAATGTAAATATAAACCGTTTCGTGCGGAAATCGTATGCGAAAAAAACAGTGCGTTGGCGTACATTGTCGTTGACGAGGGCGTCGCATAGGCACAGCATTTCATTAGAAGGTAGCCATTCAAAAACTCCAACCGAGGATGAAATGATATACACAAACGTGCGATTCCGCGCTGGTCCGCTTCCAGAAGAATTCGTCACTGCTCTTGCGAAACACAGCCATACGACGGTTAGAAAAATACACGACATGTTTTCAGCGTGCATTCTGTGCGAGCGCAAGGCAACGATTGCGGCTGTCAGCTTGGATACAAAATCATGGCTACGTAAATCGAAAACAGGAAAAATACGAATGATGCTCTACGGGTTGTGCAGACCGTGCTCCGACGTACCGGACGCAATCGAAAGAGCTGAAGCCGCGGCAATTATGGAGTCTGACAAAACTGTTCATTAAATATTGCAAGCGATACACCTACCGCAATTTCTCGACTACTTGCCATACGTAAATCCTGGCTGTCTCTTCTCCAAACGAAACTTGCAAACGCTTCCCTTGAATGGTCTCGACGATAGCTTTTATCTCCGCGTCAACAAGTCTCCCAGCTGTCAGCTGTACCATGATGCGGTCGCCTACCTTAAATTCGTTTATGCCGGGCGACGCGTTCCGTCGTGCCTTCATCTCACTCTGCCCAGGTTGTTTCTGCGAGTATCTTCAATGCTGTCAGCGCGTCTGTTAGTGCTATCAGTTCATGATGATGGTCTGCGCTGTTTTGTAGTTGCTTGAGTCGCAATATGGCGGCTTGCTCTGCGCCTGCAATTTTCAGTTTGAGCAGTTTGGGATTTGTTTCTATTACAGCCGCTCGATAAGGCTCCTGCCAAGTCGGATATTTCAGAACTACATCCTTCATGGTGTGTCCTTCTCGCGTGCGACTCTCCGCAGCCCGTTAAGCGAATTCAATGCGTCCTGCAACGCAACGTGTTCATCACGGCTGTCAGCGTTCCCGTTAAGTTCAGCACGACGAGCCTCTATCGCGTTAAGAGCAGCGCCTATCATTTCTTCCAGCTTCTCTGGATTTAATTCCATCAAGGCAGCCAGAACAGGCTGCTGCCAAAGGGTAACGTACGTCGCTCATGCATTTAACCTTTCAGAAGACAGGAATCTGCCCGCTCATTAGGGAACAATCTCGCATTTTGCTGCCTATCGCAAGCGAACTCCGCTGCCGAAAGGTGTGCGTTAGCATCCGCTAGCGTACCGTATGAAAATCCGCGTTGACTCGTACTCGTTCAGGGCGTATCTAAACTCCAAGCTAAGTCCTAAGCTGCTAATTCGAACGGATGCACTATGTGTGTCAGGGTGTTTCTGGCGGAAGACGCGGAAGTAATGCGTAAAGCGATTCGCCATTTGTTGAGCGGATGCAAAGACATTACGGTCGTCGGTGAAGCCGCGACCTTATCTGAAGCAATCCAGAAGACGAAAGAATTGCGTCCTGATGAAATTATCTTTGACTTGCACATGGCTGACGGCGCAAACCAGCATCTATTCGATGGCACAAAGCTGCTAGCAATGTCTTTTGCAAATGATGATGAAGCGGCAGCATTGGCTTACAAAATTGGAGCAGCGAAATTGCTGGATAAGCTGGAATTGTCGAACGAACTGATTCCGGCGATTCTGGAACTGGCACCAGCGAAGACAGCGCAGTCGGCTTAGTGACCGCAATTCGTGACAGATTTTCTCTTACACGATTCCATTTACAGGCTCGCCCCTAGCCCTCTAGAGGCCTTACTCTATCGACCGACCTGGTGCCCAGAGAGATGATTCACACTCCAAGATGATTTCGCTAAGGAGGTTTTATGTTGGCAATCATCGCGGCAGTGCTGGTGGTGCTCTGGCTTCTGCGGATTTCTCGCATTTCATGTTTCGTCATGGCTCATCCACCTTCTGCTCATTTGCGCAGTGATTTCTCTCATTGCGCATTTCTTCCGTGGCAGACTTAGCACGGCCTAGCGTTAGCTGTTTAAGTAACGGGATGACGGTCTCGTCCCTCCGGGGAGTGACTGCACACGGTAACCCGAGTCGGGCCTTTGCAGTTTGACTGGCTTGGAAGTTGCCCTTGGCCGTCAGCACAAATCAGCGTGCTAAACTGCCTTCTCCTCTTTCTTCTGCACTTCAAATCTGGAGCCGTTGTCCAGAAATCAATTCAAATAAATCCGAATGACATCTTGGGAATCGGCTTTCAAGAAGAAGTTGACGTTGAAGCTCTCCGCGGGAGGTTGCGCAAGATGAGCGACGCCAACTTTTGCGTTCTGGAAAAGCTGCCAGATTTATGTGCAGCCCTGGAGCAAACTTCGGAAAGCCGCCGCGAGAGTGTTTTGTGATTCAGTTGAGGGAAGCAAGAGCGGAGTGGAAGCGGAGGAATAAATGAACGGAAGTTCACCTTTCCAACTCGCAGGACTCAGGCGGGGGAGAGCAGAGCATCGACCCGTTCTAGCAACTTCGAGGCACCGTCCGTTTTTGAAATGCAAACAACGCCGATGGCTTTGCATAAAGTTTCAGAGAGCATGTCGGCGTACATAGTAAATAGGATGACTGGTGTTTCCGGCATAGCATTCTTCAGGACCGTAGCCGCTTCCGCTCCGTTCAACCGGGGCATGGCAAGGTCCAGGAGTATCAAATCAGGTCGCGATTTTTTAGCCTTCTCGATAGCGTCTACGCCGTCAACAGCCTCGCGGACTACGAGTTCCCTATGCCGACCTTGAAGCAAGAGCCGAACCGACAGACGCATTTTGGCACTGTCATCGGCAGTCAGTACCGTTTTAGCCATGAATCAGAATTCATGCTTATTCTGAGTCTGACGCAATAGGAGAGAGCCTGTATTTGATCGGACGGAAAGTGCACGTCGCCCCTGACCTTTTTCGATGGCGCGATGAACGCCTCGAACGGCCCGTCATCTAACTCTCCACGCCGTGTTCTTTGACGACCTCGCGCGCGTTCTTGTCTTCCCGCATCCCGACAAATTTCGAATGTCTCAGATGGTCGCTTTCGGTCCACTCCAAGAATTCGATTTGCGCCACGAGTTCAGGTCGGAGCCAAACACACTTCTTCATGTCCTCAGCGGTCAGACCCTCGCCCCAGCGTGAGCGATGGATTTCAGGGAAATTGACGAACAGACATTCCAACGTAACAAGAGGTCGAAGTTTCTCGAATATGTGGCGCGACGCGATTTCGTCTGAAGCCCGGATTGACTAGCTTTCGACCGAACTTGAGAGTAAGGTCGTGATGTCAATACACATCCTACCGCCACGCCCAATTTCGGCAACGGCACCTTGTGCATAAGACCGACGCCAAGGTCCGAAACGGCGAGCCAACCTTTTCAACCCTAGCGAATTGAAAAATACGCTCTGCTGAGCGTGTGAGATTCCACACAGCGAAGGAGCTTTTATGTTGGACGAACAAATGAAGTATCCGAAATGGCAGAAACCGTATCTTGCAGCATTGATGGAAGTGAAACAGGAGCAATTAAGTGCGAAGATTGCCGTCGCCGAGGCAGCAATTTCCCAACGCGCAAGAGAGCTAAGAACCAACGATTGGGACATCGATGAACATCTTGCAGTTCGGGACGCCGCGTTTAACCTGCATGTATTGAAGGGCCAACAACCGATAGAAGTTTCTTCTCGTCGTGACTTGAAATCCTGAAATCCCGAGATGCCGTCCGCGGGGCTCCCGGTGACGTGTTAGACTTCCGGTCGCCTGGACGATGCTACGCGGTCGCGGCTTTGCCGTACCCCTTTACGGCTTTCTCAATCCCAGAACCGGCGTTCGCCAGGTCCTTTGAATTCATGGCAGGTCGGACCGTAAGTCTGGCATTGAAAGCAAGGAACCACGGCTCAGCGATAGCAGGCAACTCCGATGAGTCCTTCATATCAAAGAATATGTATCCGGTTCGCTCGCCGTTATCTTCGGAAAAGTAGGCCGCCTCGGGCTTCATGTCATCGACGATGTTTTTGATTGTTGTCCCTAAACTGCCGGTGCGAGCCGCCGCGTTACCGGCTTCGACTGGGATTGAAACTTTCAGCATCATGCGCATGTTATCTGCCCTCCTTCGAGCGCGGCTGATTATACACCTGAGCAGAACCGGAGAACATCTTACTACTGCCCCATTCTTGCGATTCCCGCGATTTCATCGGTTCCTGTCTTCAGTAACTTACTGATTCCACGTACTCGCCCGCAGTACGACATTTACTAGTCGTCAGTTTTTAGTACCAGCTCTCAGTATCAAACGCCCGGTAGCAACATCGCTCCCGGGCGTTTTGCGTTTTGGCTAGCAGCTCAAATCTAGAATTCCAGTAAATTGGTGAGGAGCCCTACGTTTTCGATCCCGGTCTTCTAAGCATTTCGATCACTGCTTTGACATCGACGTATTACGTCCTCGCTTTTCTGTCCTGATCTGGACCACACCATTGGAAGTGCGGGCAAAATAAATGTAACGTTTGCGCTGGTTCCACGGTAAGTACAGGTAAAGGGTGGCGGGGGATGGAATTGCTGCAGCGATTCGCGGCGGGCGATCTGGACGCCTTTGAATCGCTTTTCGGGCAGCACCAGCGCGATGTGTACCGGTGGATCGTGCGCATCGTACGCGATCCGGCCGCGGCGGAGGACCTGACCGTGGAGACTTTTTGGCGTATGCACAAAGGGCACGCGGGATTCCATCCTGAGGCTAACTTCGCCGCGTGGCTGCGGCGCATTGCCACGAACGTGGCGCTCGATCATCTGCGACGGCGGCGTCCGTATGTCGAACTACCCGACGAAATTGCCGCAGAGCAGAAGCCGGATTCCGCTGTTCAGGAGCAAACACGCGTGGCGCTTCGCAAAGCATTTGCGGAATTGCCGCCACGGTTGCGCGTGGTCGCACAGCTCGGGCTGGTGGAAGACGAGACGTATCCGGAAATCGCGGAGGCTCTTGGCATTTCGGCAGGCGCGGCGAAAACGCGAATGTTCCGCGCGGTACGGTTGCTGCGAAAAAAATTACAGCGATTGGGAGTGCACTCATGAGGGAACCCGAAAAAGAGGGCGTGAAAGAGGCCGCGAAGAATTCGACGGAGCGCAGCGAGTTCGCCGACATTCGCGACAAGTTGCGTGACGCTTTGCCGCCGGTCGAGCAGTTGGAGAATGGGGCGGAACTTCGCCGCGATCTTTGGCCGGACATGCTTCGGCGGCTCGAGCATTCGCCTGTTCGCGTGCCGTGGTTTGACTGGGCGTTGCTTGCGATTTCCGGCGCCGCAGCCATTTTTTTTCCGGCGCTGATTCCCGCGCTCGTTTATCACTTGTAGTCCGCCTTTCTCACGGGACGCAAGGAATTTTCTCTTCCGAGCGAGTGACTGGTGGGAAATTTTGACGTGTACTTTTTGAGTTGAAAGGCAACTGTGAGGAGGGAGAGGGACCATGAACAAGCATCCGCTTCTTCGCGCATATCTTGCAGGCATCGCGGTGCCGACGGTTTTTCTGATGATCGTGGCCACCGTTTTCACTTTTGTGCGTTATGTCTACGATGCTCCCATTCCCATTGAACGCGTGATTGTGTTCCCGATGGCGTTCGTTCCCAACCTGTGGGGTTTGTGGAACGTGCTGCACGCGGCGTTTTTTACGCAAGGGCGCCTTTCGCTGGGAATTTTTGGCTGCCTGCTTCCGCTACTCCTCGCGCCGCTCGGCTATTTCGTGGCGCACATGCTGGAATTTCCCATCCCCTATCACATTTTCTCGCTTGCTCCGATCGGTCTGCCGGTCGCGATGATTCTCTACTACCTTGCGTGGAAGTATCTCGTTTCGTCCTTGAACGCTGAACTCGGTATTTGCTAACAGAAAGTTCATCCGGGAATTCGCGCGCCTTTCCACGTCGTCGTTCTATTTCGCAACAGGTGCAGTGTCGGCGTCTGTGAGTGGGGTTGTGGGCGCAGCTAGGAGTTCGGTACTTTGTTCAATACATAATCTCGGAATAAGTCAAATCTTTGACAGCATTTAAATAGTGCGCGAAAAAATGTGGGTCTCTGTCGATTTCGACGCTCCTTATTCGACGTGTATAGGGGACAACCAGAGTGCCGAGACGAAGCTCGTCCGAACCTTCGGGCGGGGGACGATACTGGCGGCATCGGTCCTTCTCTGTGCCCAGACATTTACAGCCGCATCCAGAAAGGAAACTCGATGAGACTACTCACCTATCTCAACTATGGCGGTAACTGCAAGCAGGCATTCCGTTTCTACGAGGAGCACCTCGGAGGAAAAATCACCATGATGATGACCCACGACCAACAGCCGAATCCGAGTGAAGTTTCACCCGATTGGAAAAATGCCATCCTCCACGCCCGTATCAGCATTGGAGAAACGGAACTCATGGGTGCCGACGTCCCGCCGGACCGTTTTCAGCCCATGCGTAGCGCCTATCTTTCCCTCATCGTCAACAGCACAGAGGAGGCGGAGCGCATTTATGCGCTCCTCACCGATGGCGGTCAGATTTTCATGCCGATGGAGGAGACCTTTTTTGCTGTCCGCTTTGCGATGCTCCGGGACAAGTTCGGCACGTCCTGGATGATCCTCCACGAACGTCCGAGACCGCAGAGCGTCTAAAAAATGCGCGTCGAGCGCTTTGATGGATCCGGACTCGGCGTACCGAGGCTACAATGCAGGTGAGATCGTACGGAAGAGAAGACTAGCTTCGTGAGCCTGGCCTCGCCACCTCGATTCACTGCACCTGCCGGGCTCACTCTCACTTTCCGTTGTGGGCTCCCGACGCGGCATTCATTTATTTAGTCCAGGGTTTCCTTCCAGACAAATTGGACATCTGGCGCATCACTCCTCTGCCGGCCCTTACCATCTCGCTCCCGACTTCCACATTCGCGACTTCGACATCTCGCCAGATGGTCGTGAAGTCGTCCTCGAACGAGTGCAGGAGCGTTCGGATGTGGTGCTGCTGGACCTCCCCCAACCATAATCCTTGATTGCCTCGGAGACGCGGTTTGGAGTTTGCGGCCGCAATCAAACACACTGTAATCAGGGTTGAGAAAACGATGGGGGTGGTGAAGGCGTATCTCCAGCTCAAAGCTGTGACTGCTAAAAAGCAAATGGCGAGCGCCCACGCAATGCCGCGCACGCGTGCCAAAGTCTCTGCCGGAAGTCCGCCCAGCAGCCACGCTAATACCGCCGCGAACGAAAGAAACACGGAGAAAAAAAGCCCGAACGCGCTGAAGAAGTCCCAATAAGTCCGCGTAAACCCTTGCACGTCAAAGTGGACGGAGCGCATTAACCCAAGAACCGCGTCCGCTCCCCATTCCGGATTATTCTGGCGAAACCCAAGTGTGTGACCAGCCGCAAAAAGCAGCAGAAGAACAGAAGAGATTCGATAAAGGATTGGCGCTTTGATGTACTCCCTCCCGAACGTTCGCTGCGGCAGTTTACCACATCAGTTAACCCGGTCTGGCGCTTGCTGTCGTTCACGGGGAAACCGGAATTGATTCCCGGAGACCCGATCGCGCCGTTACTTCCGGCTTGCCGATGCAATTCGGAAGCTGTCGAATTGCAATCCCCCGCTAGTTATTTCGACGTATTGCGAACCGCTGGGATCCGAGCTAGGACCGCCGAGTCGGCTTCCGGGTGATAATGCTGCAGCTGAGATCGTCCAGAATGGAGGGCCTAGCTTCGCAAGCGTGGTCTCGCCAACCTGGCGTGGCGGCTACCGAGTCTGGTCAAGTCCGACGCGGCGCACCAAGTCCGCGAAACGCGGGTCACCGCGGAGGGGATCAAAGAAGGGATGCACTTTGATGTACCCCAGAATCGGTGAGTGTTCCTTGTAGGCCCGCTCGAGCCAGAAAAATGTCTGTTCGTTGTCGCCGAGTCCCAGATAAGCGTTCACAAGAGCAGCACTAGGAACGTAGCCTGTCTTCTGCCGTCGTTTTAGTTCATCAAGAAGGCGGAGCGCTTCGGTGCGACGCCCAGTATGCGCGTATGCCCTGACGAGCACGCCGATTACAGCCGGATTACGCTCGCTGAGCGCGAGCGCTTTTTCCAGCACGGGAACCGCTTCGTCCGGCTGACTGTTTGCAATGAGCGCGAAACCCAGAAACCAGCAAGACCAGTAGGTCGAGGCATCATCGTGGCGCACCGCCAGATCGCTTCGCAGTTCGCGAATGGCTTCATCGTAATGGCGCGACTGGAATAGAATCCACCCCACGGTTTTGCCCGTAATTCCGATGGGGTCAAGCTCCCGGGCCCGTCGGGACCATGCGAGCGCCTCTTCCGTGCGCCCCTGAGACAGCAGCCAGCTCGAAAATGAGAGATGCGCCCCGGCGTCGTTCGGATCCAACTCGAGGGCGAGCTTGTATTCGCGCTCGGCGTCGTTCCAATGCCATTGCATCTGATACAAACTCCCCATCAGGGCATGTGCTCCAGGAAGCGCTGGATCCAGTTCCAGCGCCCTACGGACCGCGCTGATTACTTTTGGCTGCACTTCATTCGGAGGAGCCCCGCCAACGCCAGGCTGGCCGAGTTCGGCATACGCCTGGGCCAAGCCGAGGTAAGCCGGTGCAAACGCCGGGTCCCTCTTGATGGCTTCCTCAAAGTAAGCAATGCTTTTTTGCTTTGCAGCTGGCCTGTTGCTTTTTTCGAGGAACTGCCCCTTGAGAAAGTTCTCATAAACGTCCGGGGAGACTCGGCGCGCGACTACAAGTCTGGCGCGTTCTGCACCGGTGACCGTAACCTCCACTCTTCCAGCGATCGTTTGTGCTACGTCGCTCTCCAGGCCGAGGGCGTCGCCGAGTTCGCGGTCGTAGGTCTCCGACCAGAAATGCTCGTCGGTGGCGGCGCGAATCAACTGGGCGTGAACGCGGACCCGACCGCCCTCGCGTATGACAGAGCCTTCCACTATGGCATCGACGCCGAGAGCCTTGGCGATTTCCGGCAGAGGCGCGCGGGTATCTTTGAAATGCATCGCCGAGGTGCGAGAGATGACGCGAAGACCACGGATCATGGATAGGCGTCCGATGATCTCCTCGGTCATGCCGTCGGCAAAATATTCCTGGGCCGGATCGCCCGAAAGGTTTTTCAGAGGCAATACCGCCAAGGACTTGATCTTAGACCCGGTCGCAGCTCTTAAGCGGGTTCGTGTCGTGAAGTAAGTGACGACCAGCAGTGCAAGCATCACGACCCCACAGACAACAAGCCAGCGACGCACCCGAAGCCCATGCCGAGCGATCTCCAGGACTGGATCTGCGTCTGCGACATCGGTTGCCGCCCCAGCCCTGCCATCCCGCCACGCATCGAGTTCCGTCGTGTAGGCATAAACGGACCCGAGTTTGCTGTGAAGGATGCGATAGACTGGCAGTCCCTCGCGCCGCTCCCAGCGGCGGACGGTCGTGACATCACGCCCCAGATAGGCAGCAATCTCCTTCCAAGATTCCAGGCGCCGCCCTCGAGGGTCGGGATGGGTGTTTGGCGTCGATACCGTTTCGACGGACATAGGGAGGAGGGCTCCGTTTGACCGAAGCTTATCATATCGTTTGTTTGCGGGACCTAGATGTGCCGCGGATGACTTTTGCCCCACTTTGCCTCAGTTTGCCCGGCTTTGCCCGTTGCCTCGGAGAGTATTACCAGCTCAGTATGCGGCTACCCGCGATCAAGTCTGAGAAGGGCCGGTTCGTCGAGGTGCCACCTTCAGACTGGACGCTGACTCAAGACATCAAGGAAGGTTCGTATGACCGAAACCCGGATTTCCACAACGGCTCCATCTGGAGGCGTGCAGGCAATTGGCAAGTCAACGGAATGTAATCTGATAGTGGTCCGCTCGGTTGGCCACCAAGGTATTGGTGCGGCTGCGCGAAGCGTGGCGTTTTTGCTGATTACGGCGCTGTTCGCTGTTAGTCCGCCGCAGGTGTCGGCTGCCACGCCCGACCCGGTGCTGGAGTGGATCGGTGTGATGAACACCACGGTCCTGACAGCGAGGACTGCTCCAAACGTCACCGGTCGCGTCGTCGCGTTGGTCTCGGCATCGGTCTTCGATGCCGTCAACGGTATCGAGCCACGCTTCCGTCCACTGCATGTGAGGCCGGACGCGCCTCATGATGCGTCGCAACGCGCAGCGGCGATTCAGGCGGCGTATGCAATTCTAATGAACCTCTATGGAGCGCAGCAGGGCGCGATCCTCACCAGTCAGCATGATGCATCGCTCGCGGCGCTCGCCTCCACCGAAAAACCCCAATCCATTGCCGCAGGAGTCGCGTGGGGACAAAGCGTGGCGGACGCCATCTGGGCCTGGAGGCTGACGGACGGGTTCGCCCCGACTCCGCCGCCATTCTTTGGCGTCCAGAGCATCGCCGGAACGCCGAATTCGCTGGGCTTTTGGCGCCCGACTCCGCCGGCGAACGCATCAGGCGCAACACCGCAACTTGCCACAATAACGCCCTGGGTACTGACGCGCCCCTCGCAGTTCCGCTTGCCGCCCCCGCTGGCCCTCAACAGCCCGGAGTACGCGGCCGATCTCAACGAAGTGAGAGAGATGGGTAGCCTCTCCAGCACAAGCCGCTCAAGTGAACAGACGGAAGTCGCATTGTTTTGGGCGCTGAACACTCCACTAGCCTGGAACCGCATTGCAGCGCAGCTTTCGGCGGCGCGCGGGCTCAGTCTGACCGAGAATGCTCATCTATTTGCCGTGCTCAATGTAACTCTCGCTGACGCGATAATGGCGTGCTGGGATAGCAAATACCGCTACATTTTCTGGCGGCCAGTCACCGCGGTCCGAGCGGGTGCCGCGCCGGGAGACCCCGATGCCGATTGGAGGCCATTGCTGGACTCTCTGACCGGTACTCCTCCGCATCCCGAGTATCCGTCTGCGCATTCCACGTACAGTGGCGCCGCCGCGTTCATCCTGGCTGCCGCATTTGGAGAGAACACCGCATTCAGCCTCACCTCCGAGATACGTCCAGGCACGCGTTCCTATGCGAGCTTTTCCGAGGCGATCGCCGAAATCGCCGATGCGCGTGTCTTTGGCGGCATTCACCTCCGAAGCAGTTGCGCCCGGGGGAATTCCCTGGGTCGAGCGGTCGCGGATTATGTATCGAGACACGCGGGGCGGGCGCGCGGTGACGATCAAGACGAATGAGAAAAGTAAACGCAAAGGGCTCGGTTACTCGATGAGGTTGCCGGGCACATAGCTGAGGCACCGATGGGGTGGCCAGAAGCCCGGTTCTGAGCAGTTGCTCCAGGAATTCCGGACGGATTACGGGCTACTCTTCCATTACGCGTAGCGTGGCCGCGCCAACTCAGTAGGCGTGACTACCGAGCCTAGTCAAGCCCGACGCGGCGCACCAAGTCCGCAAAACGGTGGTCGCCGCGGAGGCGATCAAAGAACGGATGCACTTTGATGTATTGCAGAATCTGTGAATGCTCCTGATAGGCCCGCTCGAGCCAGGCAAATGCCTGTTCGTAATGACATCATCTACGAGGGAATCCATTTTCGCTTTGCGGACGTGCAGGCGCGGAAGCAAGGGCGCCACGTGGCCCAGTGGGCCTTCTCCCATTTCCTGCCCTCGGTCGACGACGATCACGATGACAACGAGGACGAGGAGTGATCGAGGCGAGCGGCTTCCCTGAGGCCGCATATACGCATATAGACGATGGACCTCCGGTTGAACAATGCGGACACCAATGGCTAGACGCGTTGTAGCTGGAGTTATCGTTCTACTGGCTGATCACTGCTTCCACGAGCTCTTTGCGGCCCGGATGATCTGCGTGCGCGCAGACCATGAGGAGTTCGTTGAAATACCTGCGGCTAGCTTCGCGATCGGGCTTGCGCTGCGCCGCGAGCGCCGCGCCATAAAGCGCGCGAAAGCGCTTCGGTTCGCGTTTCAGTGCGGCTTCGAACTGCTCGAGTGCCTCTGCGGGCTGATTCGATTGCAGGAGCATCTCACCGAGCAGTTCCCGCGACGTGGCCAGCGGTCCGGGGCTTACCGCACTCTTTTCTGTATCGTCTTCGAGCTCGGCCGCCGATTTCATTTCCTGCAGAGCCTCCTCGGTGCGCCCTTCCGCCAGCGCGGTCCATGCCGATACGGTTCGCCGTTGTATTTCAACCTGCTCCGCCCAGTAGGCTTCATCGGATTTTGAGAGCCTCTCGTGGATATTTGTGAGCGCCTCGCGCGAAGCTCGCGCACCAGCAACATCGCCAAGATGCGCCGCCGCCAGACCGCGGGCGAAGTGGGTCATCGCCTCGGCGTACGGGAACGAGGTCTCGCGCACCTCGAGCATTGCTGAGGCCTTCCAATCCTGCCGCTCGAGCGCATAGCGCGCCGGAATGGCCGCGATTGCAAAATATCCGGCGGAAGGTGGGGCAGCACCGCTGATCACCATCCCAGGATTGAAACGCGAAACGATCTCAGGCAGCGATTCCACGAGCCGCCGCGCTGCATCGTCCTGCGCCGTCTGCAGATAAGCGTAAGCCTGGTAATCGAGCGCGTGCAATTCTTCCGCGGTCTGGCCCTCACGCCGCGCTGCGGCGGAGGCGGCCAGGTTGCTGTCGATGGAATCCTGCCAGTAACCAATGCGCGTGAAGGTGTGCGAGGGCATGTGGAGCGCGTGCGGAGCATCGGGCGCGATCGTGGAATAGCGCTGCGCCGCGAGCAAAGCCCGCGCTGCCAGCGACGGTACGTCGTAGGTGTGGATGATGTAGTGCGCGAGGCCGGGATGTTCTGGTTCCTGTATGAACAGGGATTCGAGGATCGCACCGGCCTTCAGCCTGTTAGCGTAGGCCTTGTCCGTCGGCTCCTCAGACGCCGCGAGTGCCAGCGCATAGAAGATCGAGGCTTCATGGTCCTGCGGGTAATGAAGGGCCAGCTCGGCCATCGCATCGCGATATGCCAAGAGCCGAGCTTGCTCCGACGTTTTCTCGAAATCCGCGTACAGCTTAGAAACGGCGGAGATGTAGGCTTGCTCCCGCGCCGTCCTGGCGCCGAGCGCCTGCCCGCGCTTGATGGCTTGTCGGCCGTCCCGCAGTTGCGATGTGACCTTCAGCCCGGGTGCAAATGGATTGCTCCAGTGGCTTAGCGCGATTCCCCAGTACGCGATGGCGCACGAAGAATCAGCTTTCAACGCAGTGTTGAAGCCAGCGATTGCGCGACTGAACTGGAAGGAATGCAGCAGGGCCACGCCACGATCGAACTGCTTCTGCGCGGCGGGTTTGCACGAGGTCGCAAAACGGACCGTCCCGAGCTTTTCGGGCGCTGTAGCATGCTGATGGTCCTGCGCGATGCCGCTGCCCGCTGCCAGAGCCAAAACCCAGGCGCTAATGAATTGCGCGCGCAACATTGTGATACCTCCGTGGTGATGCCTCCGCGATGGTAGTGGTTCCGTGATGCCGAACGGAGATTGTAGCGCCGATAGAGGAAGCTGGGACGTCGTCGACGGATAGGTGCAATATGATGTCGGCAAACGATTCGGTTCGTGCTGACAGCCTCACGAGGAAGGGCACGATATCGTGCCCCTACAGGCGGAACACGAATAGCGTGTGCTGTTGAAAATTTGTTCGAATGTCCCACACGCCGGCTGCGCAGGCAAGAAGCTGTACAATTTGACGAACCTGCGGAGGAGCGAACATGAAAACGATCCTAGTCGTGTTGCTATGCATATTGCTGGTGCCGAGTGCGAAAGCACAAGCGAGGAGGAGCGGATTTTTTAAAACTTCGGATGGCATCAGGATCCACTACGTCGAAGCAGGCAGTGGGGGGCCAATCGTTTTCATTCCGGGATGGACGATGCCGGCATGGATCTGGCAGAAGCAAATCGACGACTTCTCGAAGAGATACCACGTGATTGCGGTCGATCCGCGTTCGCAGGGAGAGAGTGACAAACCGCCTTACGGCCACCTGCCGGAAACGCGGGCCCGCGACTACAAGGAGTTGGTGGATCACCTTGGCTTGAAACAGCCGGTAATGGTCGGATGGTCGATGGCGTGCGGAGAGCTGGTGAAATATGCCGAACAATTCGGTGCAGATAATGTAGGCGGTTTCGTGTTGGTGGACGGGTTCCTCTCTGACAAACCCAGCGCTGAGATGTTCTTCTTCATCTCAGGATGGATGAACCTGCTCCAGCAGGATCGACAGAAACAAACCGATGCTTTTGTGCGGAGCATGTACAAGAAGCCGCAGACAGAGGATTACTACAAACGCGTAATCGACGCCTCCATGCAAGTGCCGCCGGATACTGCCGTGGTGCTTATTTACAACGGATTTGCCGTTAAAGATTTCCCGACCGGCTTTGCCAAGATGATTCGGCCAGTGCTCTTCGCCTACCAGCCAAACACCCAACAAAGCGCTGATTTTGTAAAAGCGAAGCTCGGCGACAAGGTTCGGCTGGAGCGATTCGACGGCGACGGCCACGCGCTATTTGTCGATGACCCGGAGAAATTCAACCGGGTGCTTGAAGAATTCCTGCAAAACCTGCCGAAGTAATTCACATAAAGCTGCGCTTTAGGGATCGATCGCCTTTTGCTTACCGAGCCGGACCAAAGCTGAACTGCTCATAGTCATGCTCGCATGCGTTCATCGAGGAACGCGAACACGTCGGCCTCCCAAGTATTCATGCCCAACTGAAGGAAGCTGTGTCCGTCTTCGGGCGTGTGTCCGACGAGCGGGATAGAGCTTTAAGCGGTGTGGCTTGCCAAGCTGCTCAAGCCGAGCGTCCAACGCTTTGCCGGCTGAGAGTGAGCAGTCGTTGGCAGTATGGCTGTTGGTGGCGATTTTTGGTCAGATCACCAACCGGAAATTGCGTATATCATAAGTCCGATGTCGAAGAATCGTCGCAAAATGTCGGCCGGACCGCGAGACGAACTTGTCCTTGGAGTGAAGCGGCGAAAGATTGTGCCGTACGAATTTGTGCTGGATGCGATTGTGTCGCTGTCGCCCAGAACCAACCCGATGTTCGGTTGTCTCGCAGTGTACGTTGAGGACAAGATCGTGCTGATCCTGCGCGACAGGCGTACCAAAACGGCGGACAACGGCGTGTGGCTCGCGACTACTGAAGAACATCACGAAGGTTTGCGGCGCGAATTCCCAAGTATGCGGTCGATTCGGTTATTTGGAAAGAAAGTCACAGGCTGGCAAGTGCTTCCAGCGGATGCGCCGGATTTCGAGGAAGCGGCACTGCGCGCGTGCGAGTTGATCCTGGCGGGAGATCCCCGGATTGGAAAAGTACCGAAGAGTAGGCGAGCCGCGAAAACGAGCGTCAAATCCGGGCAGAAATCTCTGCGAACGAAAATGTGACGCGGCGATTAGGTTCCGGAATAGCGCTGCTCTTTCCACGGGTCGCCGTAGGCGTGGTAGCCGTTGCGTTCCCAGAAGCCGAGCCGCTCTTCCTCGAGCAACATGAAGCCGCGCACCCACTTCACGCTCTTCCATGCGTAAAGATGGGGGACGATCAAGCGCAAAGGGCCACCGTGTTCTCCAGTGAGTGGCACGTTATCGTGTTCGAACGCAAACAGCACATTGGAGCGCTGCAAATCTTCGAGCGGAAGGTTTGCCGTGTAGCCTTCCTCGGCGAGCACCAACACGTGCTTCGCTTCAGGCTTGGGCGTGACGAGTTTCAACACTTCGGTGAAGAGCACGCCCTTCCACGTGTTGTTCAGGCGGCTCCAGCGAGTCACGCAGTGAAAATCGGAGGTTACTTCAGTTTGCGGCAAGGCACGAAACTCTTTCCAGGAAAGCTTTACGGGCGCCGCGACTTCGCCGGAAATTTTGAAGTCCCATTTCGCCTCGTCGAAGCCCGGGACGCTTCCGTAGTGTAAGACCGGCCATTTCAGCGTCAGTGATTGTCCGGGCGGCAACCGGCCTTCTTCTTTCGCTTTCTTCTCCAATTCCCTTCTGTCGCCGTCTTGTAGAAAGAGCGCCATCGTCTTCACCCGCACATTAGATTGCGAAACACACCAGAGGTTTCACGCCACGTTTTGAGGTTCATCGCCAGTGGTTGGCTCACTTGTGCCTCGCGGAGCCGCTTCCATGCCTATGCTATCCTTTTTCTTATGACCGCTCGCATTCTGGATGGAATCAAAATCCGCGATGAGATTTTCGCGGAGCTCAAGGGCGAAGTCGCACAAATGACGGCACAAGGCATCCGTCCCGGGCTTGCCGCCGTCCTCGTTGGAGAAAATGCGGCATCGCAGCTTTACGTGAAAAGCAAGATCGCAGCGTGCGAACAGCTCGGCCTTGCGAGTTGGCTGCACTCTCCACCTGCAAACGTCTCAACCGAATACATGCTGCGACTTGTCGCAGACCTTAACAACGACGACAAGGTGGACGGGATTCTGGTGCAACTTCCTTTGCCTTCGCAAGTCGATTCAAAACGCGTTCTCGAGGCCGTTTCTCCCGCTAAGGATGTAGACGGTTTTCATCCCGTCAGCATGGGCATGCTTGTCAGCAACCGCCCCGGACTCGTCGCGTGCACGCCTGCTGGCTGTATGGAAATTCTGCGCCGCAACAATATCAATATCGAAGGTGCGAATGCCGTTGTGCTTGGCCGAAGTGACATTGTCGGCAAGCCCATGGCGCTGCTGCTGCTTCACGCGAACGCTACGGTGACGATTTGCCACTCCAAATCTCGCGATTTACATGAGATTATTCGCCGGGCGGAAATTCTGGTTGCTGCCATCGGACGGGCAGGCTTCGTGCAGCCGGACTGGATCAAGGCTGGCGCCGCGGTGATTGACGTCGGCACAAACAAAGTGACCGATGCAGCCGAAGCGAATCGTCTACTCGGGAACTTTCCGCAACGCCTCGAAAAATTTCGCGCCAAGGGCAACGTGCTGATTGGCGATGTCCATCCCGACGCCGTAAACACGGCAGGCGCGCTGACGCCTGTGCCGGGCGGGGTTGGTCCCATGACCATCACAATGCTGATGAGCAACACGGTGAAGGCTGCGAAACTGCGGCGCTTGTCCGGCAGATTCCAGCCGGCCTCTGTGGCTCGCTGAATTCGCGATGTTGCGCTACGGTCTGACCGGAGGAATCGCGAGCGGAAAATCCACTGTGGCCGCGATTCTGCGCGAGCTGGGGTTTCCTGTACTTGAGGCAGATCGCATGGCTCATCAGGTCATCGAGCCCGGCCAACCTGCGTATGACGAAGTGCGTTCCATTTTTGGCGATTCGATTCTCAGTGCGGATCGGCGCATCGATCGCAGCCGTCTTGCAGCAATCGTTTTTGACGATCGCGAAAAGCTGAATCAACTGAACGCCATCATTCATCCGCGCGTCGAACAGGAAATGGTTCGACGGTTCGCGGAACTGGAAAGCAGCGGCACTCACCCTGCCGCTTTTATTGAAGCAGCGCTGATTTTCGAAGCCGAGCTGCACAAAAAGTTGGACGGCGTGGTGGTCGTCTGGTGCCTGCCGGAACAGCAGATCACACGTCTAATCGAGCGTGGAGTCAGCGAGGCCGAGGCGCGAAGACGTATCGCCGCGCAGATGCCCGTGGCGGAGAAACTGGCGCTGGCTGCGGAGAAAATCGATGGTTCCGGTTCGTTTGAAGAAACGCGGCGTCAGGTCGAGGCATTTGCAACAAAGCTCCTGCAGAGTTCGCCGGACCGATAATCCCGGTGGCGCGATTTGCGCTATTATCATCAGCTAGTACCACAGACTGGAAGGACTCTATGTCTCCCCGAACTCAAACCTCATTTCTTCGGCCGCTCGCGGTGATCGCGATATTGATTCTGGGTGCCTATTGGGCCGGTGCGCGGTGGGGCACACGACAGCCAATTAATGTCGAGGCAATTCCGAACCCCGTAGATTCGGCGGCGGTGAAAAACGCCAGCTTTGCGGAACGCGATGCTGCCCTGAGTGGTGATGAAGCGCTGAACGTTCGCATCTATCGTCAGTCGTCTTCCGCCGTCGCCAATATTTTGACAAAGGCGACCGAATACGATTTCTGGATGGACCCGGTGCCGGTGGAAGGCGCGGGCTCCGGCTTCGTGATTGACGCGAAAGGCTACATCCTGACGAATTTTCACGTGGTGCAGGGCGCACAGACGATTGAGGTGGTGCTGGGCGACCAATCGCGGCATTCGGCAAAGTTTATTGGCGCAGACCAGCGCAACGACGTGGCGCTGGTGAAGATCGAACCGGGCAAAAAGCCGCTGGCGGTATTGCCGCTCGGGGATTCCGCAGCGCTCCAGGTAGGGCAGAAAGTTCTTGCGATCGGAAATCCATTTGGATTTCAAAGCACGCTGACCACGGGTGTTGTCAGCGCGCTAGGCCGCACCGTTCAAACTGGGCAAAACACGCTGATCGATGAAGCGATTCAGACGGATGCTGCAATCAATCGTGGAAATTCAGGCGGCCCGCTGATCAACACACATGGCGAAGTGATTGGCATCAATTCGGCGATCTACACGCCGACAGGCACAACGGCCGGAATCGGCTTCGCGATTCCCATCAACACCGCCAAGCGGATTGCGCATGACTTGATCACGGATGGCCGCGTGCACCAGGCGTTTATTGGCGTGGAAACGATTCCGATCAATGAATCGTTTGCGGAGGCGTTGGGCCTTCCTGCACAAGAGGGATTGCTGGTGCAAACCACGACACGCGGCGGACCGGCGGCCCAAGCTGGGATTAAGGGAGGAGACCGTGTCGGGCAGGCCGGCATGCGGCGTTTTTACATTGGCGGCGATGTAATCACCGCAATCGATGGTCAGAAGGTTTCGGGTCAATTGGATATCAATCTGGTGCTCAACAGAAAGCGGCCCGGGGACACCGTGAATGTCAGCCTATTCCGTGGCGGCAAAAAAATGGATGTTCCGGTGAAGCTCGGCGAACGGCCTGGAAACGACTAAGCAGTCCATCTGAAAATCAATGCAATTGCACGGGGCATGGTGCTACTGCGCCTGCTAGTTCCCAATCTCCGCGCGGAACTTCTCGCGCTCCACTTCGCTGAGTGAGAACCAGTTCTCTGCAACGTCACGGACGCGCTCCAGTTCTTTCTGCATCTCGGCGTGCTTGGCTTCGAGTAAAGCGGCGTCGGCGTCTGGCGGAACTTCGACGGGCGGCGCGAAAATCATAATTGTCTTGGTGAAGGGCGTGGGCAGCAGAAAATGGTCCCAGGTTTTCTCGAATGTTTTTCCGTGTTCGACGCCGATGTGAAACACGACTACGGGTGCTCCGGTACGTCGAGCCAGCATTACCGGTCCGGGCTTGGCCACATAACGTGGGCCGCGCGGACCGTCAATCGTGAACGCGCAATCGTGCCCCTCGTCGATTCGCCGTGCCATGACCGCCAGGCCGCGCAATCCGCCACGCGACGAACTTCCCTGCGCGGTTCCATAGCCCATCCATTCGATTACTTTCCGCGTCCATTGACCGTCGAACGCCGTCGTGTTCATCACCACCACGCCGCGGTTGCGCCGCCACCAAACCACGGGAATGATCACCCTGTGCCAAAACGCCCAGATGCATCTTCTTCCCGAGGCGTATACATTTTCCGCGTTTTGCCAGCCAAGCACCTCAAAACGGAGCGTCGGCCCTAAAATCCGAATCACGGAATAGACCAGCGCAGCGATGATGGGAATCTGGATGCGGCGCGACCAGGGCAGTTTCGGAAGCTGCGTATCGTAATGCACGCCCAGCTTTTGCTCCTGCTGTTCTCGCGCCGCTGCAGCAGCCTCTGCGCTGCCCGATCGATTTGTTTGTTCGTGCGCGGTCTTCATTTTCGTGTCAGGGTTTGTAAGCACAAACCCTGAAACCCTTTTCCCTGTGCGGCGAAAATCCGCTGGACGTATAGTATAGAGAAGAGAGCGCCTCGGCGGCTCTCCGCCTTCAATATGCACTCACAGCCAGACCGATCCCTGAGCCCTGAAGGAGCAGCGCTCCTATTTGCGCGCGGTGTCATGCTGGCTGCACTCGGCATTTTTCTCTTCGGCACTCATGCAGCAGTAGCCGATCCACTTCCCCAAGAGCCGCAAGGTGAAATCATCGGCACGATTGAAGGCCAGGCCATCGCCCTCAAGGGTCCGATGAGCGTCCAGGTCGTCGGCAACGAGGTGAAGACGCTGCTGCGGAGTGGCGTCGATATCCGCGTGAAGCTAGGCCGCGCGCGCATCAACCTTACCGAAGGTGGAACCATCGCGGTCTGCGGCCCGGCGCACATCTCCATGTTGAAAGCAGGTAACGCGCTGACCATCGCGCTCGACAGTGGCACCATCCACGCTCATGTCGAAGGCAATCTCACGCTGAACGTTTTTACCGCGCAGATCCTTGCAAAGACCGTCGCGATCGGCGATGGACCTCAAGATGTCCTCGCTGGCTTCGATACGCCAGGCCTGATGTGCGTTCGCGCTAACCGCGGGGCACTGCGTCTCGAAGAACAATTCGGCGGCCAAAGCGTGATGGTGCCGCAAGGCGGAGACGTGCTCCTTGCCAACGGCCAACTGCAAGGCTTGCGGAACAATTCCGGCCTCTGCGCGTGCGAATCATTTGAATCGACCGCAGGCTCGCCCAACCCAATCGGGCCAGAAATAAGTTTGCTTGCCAACAGTGAAGATCTGAAAAAAAGCGCCGCACCTCGACAACCACCGCCGCGAGCTGCCGTAAATCCTCCGGCGCCCGATCTCGGCAAGGGCCCGGCCGTTGAGCCAACCTACCAGATCTTCATGCCGCCCCTTCGTTATGACTCCACTGCTAAAGTCCAGGACGAGCCCGATCCGAAACTGATTGTCCTGGTGCGGAGGGTGCGCGTGCGGCCTACCCTTATCTTCCAAAGTCGCGTGGAAGGCGATCCGCTGCCGGTGGCCTCTTTAAATGCCGCGAAAGCAAAAACGGAGCAACCGCCCACCAAGCCTGCGCCTGCCGCAAGCGCGTCCGTCGTTGATCGTGTTAAGACCTTCCTAAAAAGCCTGTGGACGCCTAGTTCTTAATTACCAGGACTTGTCGCATCGTTGGATTTGATTAGCTTTTAAGTCTTTACGAAGTTTTACAAGACATTTTGTGTAGCTCGTGCCCAAAATATGAGGATTCGTGCTATTTTTTAGTCGTCCTCGAGAGGGTGGTCTCCCCTCCAGCCTGCCAACCTTTCGTTCTGTGTATCATCAGTCGTGATTACGACTGCCGGAGAATGCAATTGAGAATCACTCAGCGTTCGCTAGAGCTGCGTCCAGTTCCGTTCTTTTTCATCCTTCCTTTGATTTTTATTTTTTTCCTGCAAGGCTGCGCATCCAATTCTGTCAAGCAAGATCCACCTGCTGTCACGATTTCTATTTCTCCGGCCGTCGCTTCAGTTGTCACAACTAAAACTCAACCGTTCACCGCCACAGTTACAAACACGACCAACACAGCGGTAACGTGGCAGGTGAATGGGGTCACAGGCGGTGATTCCACTCACGGAACCATTTCGGCTTCGGGTCTTTATACCGCTCCTTCCGCCGTGCCGAATCCCGCCACTGTAACCGTCTCGGCCATCTCGCAAGCCGATCCGACGAAGTCGGCGTCCGCAACAGTTGCCATCAGCTCGGCTCCCGATACGACTGCGCCAACCGCTCCGTCCGGCCTTACGGCAGTTGCTTCTTCCGCAACGCAAATCGGACTTACCTGGACTGCGTCCACGGACAATGTCGCCGTTGTTGGGTATCGCGTCGAACGCTGCGCGGGTGCGAGTTGTACATCTTTCACGCAGATCGGCACTACCACAACGGCGCTCAGTTTCGCCGACGCAGGGCTGACAGCGTCCACGTCATACAGCTATCGCGTGCGTGCCGCGGACGCCGCGGGAAATCTTAGCAGTTACTCCAACACTGCAACGGCAACTACGTCCGGAACCGGCGGCTCAAGCATCACGGTGAGCGTCTCCCCGAAACGCGGCGGCCTGACGACCTCCCAGACGCTGTCTGTTACAGCGACGCTCACAAATGACACGACCAGCGCCGGCGTCTCTTGGTCCTCGAGCGGCGGCGGCTCTTTCTCTCCTGCAACCAGCACCTCTGGGAATTCGGTCACGTTCACAGCTCCGGCGTCCGCCGGAGTTGTCACCATCACAGCCACCAGCGTCGCGGATAATACGAAAACCGCAACGGCTACAGTCGGCGTTACTGGCCTGGCGGGCGTGACCACCTATCTAAATGGAAACTCACGTCAAGGGACAAACCAGCAGGAATACGCGCTCACGACTTCAGGAACGACCGCGGTAAATTCGACGAATTTCGGAAAATTGTTTTCCTGCAACGTGGATGCGGCAATTTACGCACAGCCACTTTGGGTCGCCAATCTTTCCATATCGAGCGCCATCCACAACGTGGTATTTGTCGCAACTCAGCACGATACGATGTACGCTTTCGATGCAGACACAAATGCAAATCCCTGCGTGCCTCTTTGGACCGCGAGCTTGCTCGATACGGCCCACGGAGGTTCCACCGGCGAAACCTGGGTATCGAGCTCGGACACCAGCTGCGGCGACCTCTCTCCTGACGTCGGCATCGTCGGAACTCCCGTCATCGATCTAACTTCGAAGACAATATTTGTGGTTTCGAAAACGAAAAATTCGAGTACGTTTCACCAGAGAATTCACGCGCTGGACATTGCAACCGGCAACGAGAAATTCTCCGGTCCAGAGGAAATCTCCGCGACGGTGCCCGGGAACGGAGTGGGAAGCAGCGGAGGAAGCCTGCCTTTCGATGCGTTGTTTCATAACCAGCGCCCTGCTCTCCTTTTGGTGAATAGCCACGTCATCATTTCCTGGGCATCGCATTGCGACAATGGCCCCTACCACGGCTGGGTCATGTCCTACAGCGCATCCACGCTTTCGCAGGAAGCTGTTTTGAACCTGTCGCCCAACGGAAACAACGCAGGAGTCTGGATGTCCGGCAACGGTCCGGCTGCGGACTCGAGCGGAAATATCTATTTGGCGACGGGCAACGGCACTTTCGACGCAAGCACCGGAGGCCCTGATTACGGAGACAGCATAATTAAACTGGGCCCGCCAAATGGCGGCACATTCCCGATCGCGAGTTACTTCACACCCTTGAACCAGGCGTCCCTGGAATCAAGCGACGGCGACCAGGGATCCGGGGGAGTCCTACTCCTTCCGACGGTCGGGACGAAAAACTATCTGGTGCAAGCCGGCAAAGACGGAAATATCTACGTAGCGGACAGAACTAATCTGGGCGGCTACAGTACAAGCGCCAACAACGTGGTACAGCAAGTCTCTGGACAGATTCCCGGAGGTCTATGGGGTTCACCCACCTACTGGAATGGCAACGTCTACTTCGGCGCCGCTCAAGACCCATTGGCAAGCAGCGATCCCTTGCGGGCGTTTTCCTTTGACACGATGACGACCGGATTGCTTTCCACGTCACCCACTTCGAATACCAGTTCGACAAAAATTTTCGGATTCCCCGGCCCGACTGCGCCGGTCTCTTCAAACGGGACTTCGAACGGAATCGTGTGGGCGCTGGACAATGCCCAATACTGCACAAGTCAATCACCGGGTTGCGGACCGGCCATTCTCCACGCCTATGACGCGACCAACCTCGCGACGGAACTCTGGAAAAGCACGCAAGGCTCGGGCAACACTGCAGGCAATGCTGTGAAATTTACCGTGCCAACCGTAGCCAACGGCAAGGTCTATGTAGGCACACGAGGAAACAATACAGGCGGCTCTGCCTCGTCAACCACTATCCCAGGCGAGCTGGACGTCTACGGGCTGCTGCCCAACTAGGTGCCGACAAGTCTAAGCAAGAAAGGCCCGAAAGTTTTTCGGGCCTTTCCTTTTCCATTGGGTTTGGTTCAACGAAACGCCCGCTGCTGGAACCGCCGTGAGCTACATACCCTCGTAATTGGGACCGCCTCCACCCTCCGGCACGACCCAATCGATAATCTGATACGGGTCGGCGATGTCGCACGTCTTGCAATGCACACAATTCGCGAAATTAATTTTCAGACGGAGCCTTTCTGTTTCACCGGTGACCGCAGAGCGGTCGACTTCCCTTGCTATCTCGTACACGGCTGCGGGACAAAAATATTGGCAGGGATTTCCGTACTCTTCCACGCATCGCGTAATGCAAATATTTGTATCGAGCACATGCAAATGACATGGCTGATCTTCTTCGTGACGCGTGCCCGAGTGATACACATCCGTCAGCCGGTCAAACGTAAGTTTACCGTCGCCTTTGAACCGTTCCTCGTCATCTTGCGAACTCTTTGCAGCTCTAATCTTTTTGTAGTGCTTGTATCCCGCTTCCGCGCGCATCGGATCGACCAGGCCGCGACCGCCCGTAATCTGCTGAAACGCCGTGTGGAAGAATCCTCGAAACATGCCATGCTGAAACGATTGATGGAAATTCCGTACCTTCCACATTTCATCGCGAATGTAGCTCTGTTCGACGCCGCTTTGAAATCCACCAAGTGTTTTGGCGCTCGCGTCACCTGTTTTCAGCGCTTCAAAAATTGTTTCCGCGGCCAGCATGCCACTCTTCATCGCCAGATGAATTCCCTTTAGCCGCTGCGAATCCAGAAAGCTGCCGGAATCTCCAATGATCAGCACGCCATCCGCGGTATTGCGCGGCATCGCGTACCAACCGCCGTAAGGCAGCGATTTCGCGCCGTAGCGCACTAGCTTTCCGCCATCGAGAAGCTTCTTGACGAACGGATGCGTTTTCCACTTTTGAAAGGCAGCGTGTGGATCGAATTGCGGGTCGGCATATTCCAGCGCCAATACAAGGCCGATGGATACGCGATTGTTCACTAAGCCGTAAATCCAGCCACCCCCGTACATATCGGTCGAAACCGGCCAACCCAGCGTGTGCGCCACGTAACCCGGTTCGATGCGGCCTGGCTGCACATCCCACAATTCTTTGATGCCAATGCCGTAACTCTGCGGGTTGATGTTGTCGAGCTTCTTTTCGGCGACGAGTTTCTTGGTGAGTGAGCCGCGCGTTCCTTCGGCGAGTACCGTAACCTTTGCGCGCAGTTCATAGCCCGGCGTGTAGTTGTCTTTCGGCTTGCCGTTTTTGTCGAGGCCCTTGTCTTCGGTGATGACACCGGCCACAGCGCTGTTTTTATAAACAAGGTCCGCGCCGCCAAATTCCTTGAAAACATTTACGCCGGCGGCTTCCACGAGTCCACCCAACCACTTCACAATTCTGTTCAACGAAACAACGTAGTTGCCTTTGTTCTGGAACGGCGGAGGCGTGACGGGAAAACGAAATGACGAACTTTCCGTAAAAAGGAGAGCTGCCGAGTCTGTTACAGGAGTGTCCAGAGGCGCGGATTTCTCGAAATCCGGCACGAGTTCCGCAAGCGCCTTTGGATTCAGGATCGCGCCCGAAAGCTGATGGGCTCCAATTTCGCGCCCCTTCTCCAGAACATAAATGCTCTCAGCCGAAAGCTCGGGCTTCGCTCCCGATTCATTGTGCTTCTTGATCAGATTCGCCAGGTGCAGCGCGCAACTCAACCCCGCCGGACCCGCTCCAACAATCAGCACATCCGCCTCGAGCTGTTCTCGTTGTACGTTCACGTCGTTTGTATCTTATCAAACTGGGAGGGCACGACTTCAGTCATGCCCTAGAGCACGCCTAGATCTGGGGCTTTAGCCCCTGAGGGGCTGCGTCCAGTTGGTATCCCGGGAACACGGAGCTGTAGCGAAATTCTTCAGGAGCACTCGCCAAATGCGCCCGGCACCGGGTTCGCGCGAATGTACTCTTTGTGTTGGGCATATCGTCGTTCTTGCGAGTATACCCGCTTAGATTCACAGTCCGGCTATGCACTTTTGGCTTTCAGCAATGCTTCTGTCAGCGCGGGCATGATTTCGAAAATGTCACCCACCACGCCGTAATCTGCGATCTCGAAAATCGGCGCGTTTTGGTCCTTGTTGATGGCAACGATCGTGCGCGCTCCTTTCATTCCAACCACGTGCTGAATCGCGCCGCTGATTCCCAGCGCCAAATATAATTTCGGCGCAACGGTCTGACCTGAGCTGCCAATCTGCCGCTCCATCGGGAGCCAGCCTTCATCGCAAATTGGCCTCGACGCTGCAATTTCCGCGCCCATTGCTTTCGCCACTGCTTCCGCTTGCGGAATATTTTCGGGCGCTTTGATTCCGCGGCCGACCGCCACAATCAGTGGCGCTTGCGTCAAATCCACTGCCGACTTCGCTTCCTTGAAAAGCTCCAGCGGCTTGGTTCGAATCTGTTCGGCCTTCAATTCTATCGTCACACGATGTACCGGTTTTGCACCGCTCTCGCTCGCTGCAACCTGATCCGCGCGAAACGAGCCCGATTGAAATGACGCGAACCACGGGCCGTCGCCCAAAAACGTCACATCCGCCGCAGTCTTCCCCTGGAACATCTGCCGCACAAATACTAACTTGCCGCCTTCGAGCCTGTAGCCGATGCAATCGCCGACCATTCCCTTGCCAAGCATGGCCGCCAGTTTCGGCACAAAATCGCGCACCTGATACGTATGTGGAAACAGCACCAGTTGCGGTTTCGCAGACTCGATCACCTGCTTCAAGGCAACGCAAAATCCATCCGGTGTGTACGATGCAAGCAGGTCGTGTTCGACTTGCAGCACTTCGGTGATATTTTTCCCTGCGAGCTCGTTTGCAAGCGCATCGACCCCCTTGCCGACAACCACGGCGCTGACCGTGCCCGACAACGCCGACGCAATCTGCTGTGCCGCCGCCAGCGTCTCAAAACTGGTGTTGTTCCATTTCCCCTGGCGCTGCTCGGTGATCACTAGGATTTTCATGGTCAGATCACCCGCGCTTCAAACTTCAACTTTTCCACGAGCTTTGCCGCCACTTCCTTTGGCGTACCTGTCAGAAATTCCGTTTTTTTCGTCTTCACCGGCACATAAATTTTTTCTACTTTTTGTGTCGGCTCGCTTTGTACTCCCAGCGACTCGCGTGTCAGTGCAGCAATTTCCTTCTTTTTCGCCGCCATGATTCCCTTCAGCGTCGCGTAGCGCACTTTGTTGATACCGGATTGAATCGAAAGCACAGCCGGTAACGGGCACTCAATCCATTGAAACCATCCCGCTTCCAATTCGCGTTTCAATCTAATCGACCGCTGTGCGGTCGTACCTGAAGAAGTTCCTTCGCTCGCCTCAATCGCCATGATGATCGTCGCGTGCGGCCGATCGAGCAACGCCGCCAGCAGCACTCCGGTTTGACCAAATCCCTGGTCGTCGCTCTGCAAGCCCGTCAAGATCAGATCCGCATTTTCATTTTTCACGGCAGCCGCCAATGCGGTTGCCGCACCCAGCGGATCGAGCTGTGCAAATTGATCGTCCGCGATGTGGATTCCGCGGTCAGCGCCCTTCGCCAGCGCTTCCTTGATTGTCTGCTTCACCCGCTCGGGCCCCATTGAAAGCGCCACCACTTCGCCGCCGTGCTTTTCTTTCAGCCGTAGCGCTTCTTCCAGCGCGAAGCTGTCCGGCTCGTTCATCTCAAAACCGATGTCCGATTCCTTGATCCAGTTTCCAGTGATCGCCAGCGGCGCGTCTTTTGCCGGCACCTGTTTGATGCACACGATAATTTTCACGGAGTTTTTCCTTGCCCTTGGCTTGTAAAACTTTCCGCGTTATGGAGACTACTTCCCTGCCCAGCGCTTGAAAATCAGCGCGGCGTTCGTTCCGCCAAATCCGAACGAATTGGAGAGCGCGTAATCCACTGTCGCTTTGCGCGCCACGTTCGGCACGTAGTCCAGATCGCATTTCGGATCGGGATGAAACTGATTGATGGTCGGCGGCAAAACCTGGTCCCGCAGCGCCAGCACGCTAATGCCTGCTTCGAGTCCCCCCGCGCCACCCAGAAGATGTCCCGTCATGGATTTCGTCGAGCTTACCGGCAGCTTCTTGTTGATGGCGCGCTCGCCAAACAGACGCTTCATCGCCGTGGTTTCAATCACATCGCCAATCGGCGTGGAAGTGCCGTGCGCATTCACATAGCTGATGTCGTCAGGAGAAAGCTTCGCGTCTTTCAACGCCGCACGCATCACGCGAAACGCGCCATCACCATTCTCGACCGGCTGCGTGATGTGGTATGCATCTCCCGACATTCCATAGCCAACAATCTCGGCAAGGATCGGAGCGTTGCGCTGCGTCGCATGCTCCAGCGACTCCAAAATCAAGATCCCCGCACCTTCTCCCACGATGAATCCATCGCGGTCCGCGTCAAAGGGACGGCTTGCCGTCGCCGGATCATCGTTGCGCGTCGAGAGCGCTTTCATCGAAGCGAATCCGCCGACGCCCATTGGCGTAATCGTCGCCTCGGTGCCGCCGCAGATCATCATGTCCGCTGCGCCGCGCTCGATAATTTTGAACGAATCGCCAATCGCATGGGCCGACGCCGAGCAAGCTGTCGCCGTCGCCGAATTCGGCCCCTTCGCTCCATAGCGAATCGAAATATGTCCCGACGCCAAATTCACGATTGCCGAGGGAATGAAAAATGGCGAAATCTTATTGGGTCCGCCGAAAAGGAGTTTTCCGTGCTCGCGTTCGATGATGTCGAACCCGCCGATGCCCGAAGAAACGTAAACGCCGACTTCTTCGAGGTTCGATTGCTCGGGCTTCCAATCAGCGTGTTTCACCGCGGCATCCGCGGCCGCGAGCGCAAGCTGGATGAACCGTCCCATTTTTTTCAGTTCTTTTTTCTCAATCCAGCGGAAGGGATCGAAGTTTTTCACTTCGCCGGCGATCTTGCAGTCAAATGCGGCAGGATCAAAATGCGTGATCGGCCCAATGCCGCTGACACCCGCGACGAGGTTCTTCCAGCTCTCGTCTGTGCCAATGCCCAGCGCGCAGACCAGCCCAACTCCCGTAACGACTACCCGGCGAGTCACGGTTTTCCGGCTCCTGTCAGGGTTTGAGGGTTTGTACTTGCAAACCCTGAGTAACGAATGTTTAGATGCCGCACGGAATGCGCGGGCTTACTTTGACTTGGCGTGCTTATCAATGTACTCGACGGCGTCCTTCACCGTGGTCATCTTCTCGGCGTCCTCGTCCGGCACTTCGATGCCAAACGCCTCTTCAAACGCCATCACCAATTCCACCTGGTCCAGCGAGTCCGCGCCTAGGTCGTCCACGAACGATGCTGTCGGCGTCACTTCCGCCTCATCCACGCCGAGCTGCTCGACGATAATCTGTTTTACGCGTTCTTCTACGCTGGCCATTCGCATTCCTCCGCGATCCGGGATCGCTTGTTGTGCTTGCTAAACTCGCTTCACTCTAAAACCAACGCTAAATTCCAGGCTTTTAGCCACCCTGGGCAACCTGCCCATTCTATGCACGCCTCACCCCTAGGTCAACTTTGGGGGAATCTACCTATGGGAATGCCTAAGACTTCTTCGATTGCCATCACGAGCTCTACTCGTCCCAACGAATCACCATTGTCTAACATGGCCTGCATCTCGTCTTCCCTCTTTCCCAAGTGCTTAGCGACAAGTTGCCTCGTGCGTGGCCAATCGGGTATGAGCTTTAGATCTCGGAATGGACTCACTCTTTGCTCCCGAATAGAGCAATCAGCTCTTCGCCCGGCCTGCGCTCACGCCAAGTGCATCCCGCCATTCACATTCAGGACATGGCCTGTGATGTATCCAGCTTCATCGCTCGCCAAAAACACAATCGCCGAAGCCACATCCCGCGCCGAACCCATGCGTCCCAGCGGAATCCGCGTCTTCAACTCTTCTTTCACCTTGTCCGGCAGCACGTCCGTCATCGGCGTCGCAATAAATCCCGGCGCCACTGCATTCACGGTAACGCCCCGCGAAGCAATTTCGATCGCAATGGCCTTGGTCAACCCGATCAGCCCCGCCTTCGCCGCCACGTAGTTCGCCTGGCCTGCGTTCCCGCTCTGCGCCACTACCGAAGAAATATTGATAATCCGCCCAGCCCGCGCCTTCATCATCGTCGGCAGGGCTTGCTGAATGCAAAAATGGGCGCCCGTCAAATTCGTCTGCAGCACAGCTTCCCAATCTTCTTTCTTCATGCGCATTGCCAGACCGTCGCGCGTCACAGCTGCATTGTTCACCAGAATATCCAGCCGCCCAAATTTCTCGACCACTTGCTTAAATCCCGCCTTCACCTGCTCCGCGTCCGCCACATCCATCTTCACGGCAAGCGCTTCGCCACCCGCCGACACAATCTCACCCACCAGCGCCGCCAATTTTTCTTCATTCCGTGCGGCCACGACTACTTTCGCGCCCGCTTCCGCCAACGCCTTGGCAGTATCGCGTCCAATTCCCTGCGACGCTCCCGTCACCACCGCCACTTTGTCCTTCAAACTAAACATTCCGTCAGCTCCGTTGCGCCACCCAAAAAAAACCGTGTCATCCTGAAGCGATCCGATAAGGATCGCTGAAGGATCTCAACGCCAACTCCAGGAATACCGAACTCTCTTTGACCTCTGCTTGCTTCCTTTCACGCTGCGTCGAACTTCGCCCCGGTAATCTTGTCCAGCGTGACCGCCAGACTCTTCTCGTCTTCGATGTTCAACGTCGCCACGGACCGCTCAATCTGCCGCAGCAGTCCCGTCAACACGCGCCCAGGGCCCACTTCCACAAACGTGTTCACGCCTTCATCAATCAACACGCGCACGGATTCTTCCCAACGTACCGGCATCGTCACTTGCCGCACCAGCGCATCCCGCGCCTCAGTTCCCTTAGTCTCAGTGTCCGCATCGACATTCGTCACCAGTGGCCATCGCAAATCCGAAAACTCCGTCGTCGCCAGATCCTTCGCCAGCCTTTCCTGAGCAGGCATCATCAGCGCCGAATGAAATGGTGCCGACACCGGCAAAATCACCGCACGCTTCGCTCCCAATTGGGAAGCAATCTCCACCGCACGCTTTACCGCGCCGGCATGACCTGAAATCACGGTCTGTTCTGGAGAATTCAAATTCGCCGGCGAACACACTTCGTTTCCCGCCGCGCGCTTGCACGCATCCGCCACTACGGCGGGTGACAACCCTAAAATCGCGGCCATCGCGCCCACTCCCGCAGGCACGGCTTCCTGCATGTACGTCCCGCGCTTCCGCACCAGTTGCACTGCATCGGCAAACTTCAGCGAACCCGCCGCCACCAACGCCGAATACTCGCCCAAACTGTGTCCCGCCACAAAATCCGGCAGCAAACCCTTTTCCGCTGCCACCCGAAAGACCGCCACTGAACACGTCAAAATCGCGGGTTGCGTGTTCGCCGTCTGTTTCAATTCCTCTTCGGTGCCTTCAAAGCACATCTTCGAAATCGAAAATCCCAGCGCCTGGTCCGCCTCTTCAAACACGGCTCGCGCCCCGGCGTACTTATCCGCGAGTTCTTTTCCCATTCCCGGGTATTGCGAAGCCTGCCCCGGAAAAACAAATGCCACTTTTCCCATACTTTTCTTTCTGTCGCCGCCAGTGCTTCCGATTTATGCGCGCTCGGTGACCAGCGACAGCTCCTGTTCGATTTTTTCATTCATGTGCGCCTTGGCGAGCCCTGCCGCCACGCGAATCGCATTCTTGATGGCGTTCGCGTTCGAACGGCCGTGCCCGATCACACACACGCCCCGCACTCCAAGCAGCGGCGCTCCTCCGTACTCCGTGTAGTCAATCGTCTTCTTCAATCCCTTGAACGCTCCCTGCGAGAGCAGAGCGCCGAGCTGGGACACTAGAGAACTCTTCAGCGATTTCTTCAGCAGCCCGAAAATCCCCATCGCCAGGCCTTCACAAATCTTCAGTGCGATATTGCCCACAAACCCGTCGCACACAATCACATCTACATCGCCAGAAAAAAGATCGCCGCCTTCGACGTTGCCGACGTACTGCATGTGCGCGTTCTTCAGCCGCTCGTTCACTTCGCGCGTCAGCTCGTTGCCCTTACTCTCTTCTGCTCCGATTGAGAGCAGCCCCACACGCGGCTTGCGGTTACCGAAGGTCGCGCGATAGTACATTTCTCCCATCACCGCGAACTGCACCAGATGCTCCGGCTTTGAATCCACGTTCGCGCCAACGTCCAGCAGCACACTCACGCCACCCTTCGCGTTCGGAAACGGTGCCGCCAGCGCCACGCGGTCCACGGACTCCAGTGTCCCCAGCAGAAACCGCGCTACGGTCATCACCGCTCCCGTGTTCCCCGCGCTGACCAGCCCATCCGCTTTCACTTCGCGCACCAGCCGCGCAGCCACGTGCACCGAGCTGTCTTTCTTTCGCCGGAATGCCTGCGCCGGATGATCGTCCATCGTGATCACTTCGCTTGCCGGCACGATTTCAATCTTCAGCCCGCTGCGGTCATGCTTCGCCAGTTCGGTTCTGATTGCCTGCGGTTGTCCAACCAGCATCACGCGGACTCCCAGCTCGCGTGCGGCCAGCACACTTCCTTCAACCTCGGGACGGGGCGCATGGTCCCCTCCCATCGCGTCCACGGCAATTGTGATCATGGGGGCTTACTGCCGTCTTTACAGGCGTGCGTGCAAACCTTACGAATTCCTAAGCGGAAGCTTCTTTGACGGCTTTGCCCTTGTAATAGCCACAGTGTGGGCAGGCCTGATGCGGCTGCTTCATTTCATGGCAATGGGGACACTTTCCCAACGCCGGCTTTGACAGATGATCGTGCGCCCTGCGTGTGCTCGTCCGCCGCTTGGAATGGCGTCTCTTTGGATTTGGCATCGTACGACTCCTTATTCAATCAAAATTCAGTCAAGCTTCGACTTCCGGTCATCGTTCAAAACCGTGTAAACCGTTTGACCCCGTTTTACGCATTTACCGGCGGGTTTATCCCAGCGGTTTGCTGCTCTCTCCGCACCCGTCCACACACCATCACTCAAAATAACCCCGGACTTCCTCTAACTATTGTTTCTTAAGCCAGTCCTGCTTCAACCGCGCCAGGGGAGCCAATCGTGGGTCCGTTGCATGCGTCTCGCACCGGCATTCTTCGTGATTCAAATTCGCGCCGCAGGCCGCGCACAGCCCACGGCAATCGCTTCGGCAAATGGCCTTCATCGGCACCGCCAACAACACTTGTTCGACCAGCACATCCGCCAAAAACAGCCCATCGCCCTTATAAAAACCAATATCCGCGTCCAAATCTTTCAGCCGCTCTTCTTCCGGCTTTGTATCCTTCGGCAACGGACTATAGAAAAGGTCGAACTGGCGCTGCACATCCTCGACCACGGGTTCCAGGCATCGCGCGCACTGCAGCTCGATTTTCGTCTCGAGCCGTCCCGTAATCCGGATCTGCGAGTCGATCAATTCCGCGGTCGCCAACACATCCAGCGGCTCGACCTGCTTCAACTCTGCGGTGTGATAGTCGATATTTCCGGGAGCGTAGCTCTTCCGGATGTTCAGTTTGTGAACTGCCAGTTCCTTTACATCCAGGAACATCGCCTCTGCACCTCTAGCGCTCGCGTTCATGCCTATCCATTATTGGGTCGCTTTCCGCCCAAGTCAAGAAAACAGCCTCAAAATCGAGCAGCCCCTGTGCCGCCCTTTTCTCGCTGAGGCACCCCTCCCGAGCTCTCTTGGAAGCTGAATTCCGTTTTCCTGCCTCCAAGATTCCCTGGACGTTTCCGTCAGTATTCCGTCTAATAGCCCCCATCGCTCGGCTTTCGAATCGTCATTAGAATCGCCTGTGCCACGATTCCTACATGACCTACATGAAATGACCCTCGATCACCAGGATGGCAAATGGTTAAACTAGGCCGCATCTTCTTTGCAATACCGCTCGGTGTCTTCGGCATTCAATATCTTATCTATGGCAAATGGATAGGCGGCCTGCCCCCAGTCCCTCCCTGGACACCCCGCGGGCACATTTTTGCCTATGTCACTGGAGTTCTGTTGCTCGCGATCAGTGCCTGCCTGCTCGCCAAAAAGGAAGCTCGCTTTTCGGCTACCTTGTTGGGCTTGCTCTTTCTGCTGTGCGCTATCTTTCTTCACACACAGAAATTCTCGGGCATTCTTCACGATGGCGTCACTCGCACTCTTCGATGCTTTCGCCTTGGCAGGAGCCGCATTCGTCCTCGCAACTCTCGTCGCGAAGGAAAGCGCCTCGATTCAAGTTCTCTCCTCGGCCACGCCTATGCTTGCCGTAATCGGGCGCTATATCTTCGCGTTCTCTATGGTCATTTTCGGCATTCAGCATTTTCTTTATGCGCCGTTCATCGCCTACCTGATCCCCGCGTGGATGCCCGCGCACCTTTTTTTGGCCTACGCTACCGGCACAGCGTTCATCGCAGCAGGCCTCGCCATCGCGACACACATTTTCTCGCGCCTTGCCTCGGCACTCCTCGGCGTAATGTTCCTTCTTTGGTTCCTGCTGCTCCACACTCCGCGCGTCATTGCGCATCCACGCAATGGTGACGAACTGACCAGTGCCTTCGTCGCCCTCGCGTTCTCCGGCGCTTCGCTCCTTCTCGCCGCCTATTGTTCGAAGAGTCGTTGACCGCGCGATTTCCGTGATCGCTAGGCGGGCCGGGGAGACACCAATATAACGCGTAGGGTGCCGCACGCTCGAAGTTTGAGGGGTCTTGCGGTTGCTTCTTCTCCACTGTTTCGATTATTTGCTGCAGCTGCAGCGGATTCCGTCCGCTTTCCCTTCATGCGTTGGATGCCGGTTATACGTCCACTCTTTCCACCCGACATTCAATTCCTTGACGAAGAAGCCGCGCTCTGCCAACTGCAGAGCTACTTTGGCGGAAAGCTGTCAATCGTGGCCCCAGCAGTAGGTCACAAGCTCCTTGTCGGTAGGCAATAGCGGGGCCAGCTTATCGATCTCCTCTTCCGGGGCGCACCAAGCGCCCGGAATATGGCCGTTCGCAAACGGTTCCCGTCCGCGGGTGTCCAGCAGCACGAAGTCATATTTGCCGCTCTCCACCGCCTTCAGCACGTCGTTTCTCTGTTTTTCTGCCTGAAGTTTGTGAACAAAGTAATCGTGATTCGCCCGAACTTCCTGTAGAGGAAAAGCCATCGCCGCCTCCCTTCTCAAATTGTTCTCGGGCTCCAGCATTCTGCCGCGCGCCCAAGGAATAGAACCTTACCGACTAGGCTGCCCGCCCTCAACTCCTCGTTATGGGACCATACTTCGGTCAGTCCATGCCGTTCGAGCGGTGTACTGAACAATTAATGATTGATGGCAGCATAGGGCGTTGTCTTGTTTTGTGAATTTCGTTCGCCTGGTTCGAAGTCACGCTCCACCTGCAAGCCCAGCAGCTTGCCTAACTCCCACGATTTCATACTCTTACCCCAAATCCAAAGACAACCTCTTTCCTTTCATACCCTTTGCTTCCCATAGTTTTACTCGCGCTTTGTTTTCATACGATTGCGAACACAAGGCGCTCCTGGCCTTCGCGCGAATGGAGTCGTAACGCCTTTAGGCGTTCAAAACTGTATCTCTCAAGTTGACCTAACCAGTTCCGTCCACTCTTCATCCAATTCGCTGAACGCCCCGCCAGGACATCTCTCTCGTGCTGCCGTCCAAATTGTCTTCCTCAATGCTCCTTGCGGTCACAGTCTGTCTTGTGCCGCCGGCTGTCACTGCCCACGAGCCCAAGCCTGAGACTCTTGCCGCTTACAATCGCTACCGCGAGAACACTCAGGCCCGCATGGACTCCGACCTCCTCGCCGGCCACTTTCTCTACATCGATCGATTTCCCGAATCGCGCCGCCAGTCGATTGACGCACAACTTCGCCGTGGCGAGTTTTATCTCGAGCAACTTCGCACACTCGATGACAACAAAAAAATCTCCGTCCCAAGCGGCATCATTCATCACTGGGTCGGCGTCGCATTTCTTCCCGGCGCAACGCTCGCGCAAACAAAATCCGTTCTTACGGATTTCGACCACCAGAAAGACAATTATTTTCCCGACGTGCGGCAATCGAAACTGATTTCTCAGAACGGAAACTCCAGTGACGTCTTTCTGCAGTTCTACAACAAGACCGCCGTCACCGCTGTTTTCAACGTGAATTTTTCCACTGAGATCACGGACTACTCGCCCTCGCGAACGCAAATTCGTTCCTGCTCCACGCGCGTCGCGGAAGTTGAAAATTATGGCAAGCCGGACGAGCGCGAACTTCGGCCCGCCGATTCACACGGTTACATGTGGGGACTCTGCACCTGGTGGCACATCGAGGAAAAATCCAGCGGCACTTATATTCAAGTCGAAGCCATCGAACTAAGCCGCACAGTTCCATTTGCGCTTGCCTGGTTCGTCAATCCGATCATTCGCAACGTACCAAAAACTTTTCTCTCGCACCTGCTCAGCGCAACTCGAAAAGCCGTCACCGCCAAATCTGCTTCGCCCTCAACTGTTAGATTCCGGAGAGTAAGAACAGCGATGATGCCGTAAAGGCGAACCGTAACTTTTGCCAGGGCTGTATTTCAAATCGTTCACTGCAATCCGCTAGACATTTCCGCAACTATTCGCAGCCTTGCTCCGCCATCTGTTCAAGCATTTGCCGCGCCTCTAGACTGCCCTTCTTCGAAGCCGCGACCAGCAAAACGCGAGCCTGGTCACAGTTTTTTTCGACGCCTTCACCGCGCCGGAACAGGTCGGCCAGCGTCACTTCCGCCGGCACATATCCTTTCCTCACGCCGGCCCACAGCAGATCCACCGCTCGCCACATCTGAGTTTGTCTACTGCTGCCCCGCAAAATGTCTCGTGCGGAGTTGAATTCTTCTTGTCCCGTTCCCACTTCGGCCGATGTTGTCTCTTTTGCTCCAGCGTCCGCGAGAATCTGTGAGGTCGAATTCTCATGCGGCTTCGCAGGCAAAGGAACGGCAACGAAGCCTGGACCTTTCGGATTGGCGGTAGAGGCCGTTCCGTTTTTTGCGGCTGCCGGCCCGCTATTTGCCGTGCCAGCCGCGCCATCTGGATTTGGCGAGGTTGAATTTGGCTGCGCGACGTTTTCCTTTTCGGTTGATGCGCTCTGCGGCTGCGGCGCGGCCGGCTCCGGCTTTTGCGCGGCGTCCTGTTGGCCTGACGGCCGATTTTCTGGCTTTGTGTCTACCCCAGGTGCCGTCGCGCGCCGGTCGCCGGAAATGGATTGGCCCAACTGGATAAATGCGCCGCCAATGTCGTCGCGGAAGTTGTAAGCGAGCGCGCCAAGGATCACCGCGAGCGCGATTGCGATGATGCCGCCCGCGGCCGCGCGACTCAAATGAGGTGAATCAGGCGGTGCGCTGAGCTTTGCTCGCTCCCAGGCCTGCTCAAACGAATCTTCCGGCGGCGGCACGAACGGACGAGACTGCGATGGAACGTACGTTTCCGCTGGTTTTGCCGGAGAGAACGGAATAGCAGGGACAGTCCGCGTTGCCGGATCGCCGCGAGGAATAGATGTGGGCGCAGCGGGGACTGCAGACGCAGCCGGAGCGGCGGCCCGTGGCTTTGTTTCTCGTTGCAACGATTTCAAGAACGCCGACGAGGCCGTTTCAGATTTTTCTTTTTCCGGAGTGTTCCGTGTAGGCAGCGGAAATGGCCTGCTGGCAGCCGGCGATTCCTTCTCTTGTGTTTTTCGCTCTTCCGTTTTTCGTTCGGGAAATACCGGCTTTGGTTTCCGATCAGGAGTAGTCGGTTCGACCTTTGGATCGGAAACGGCCGGTGGCTCAGAAACGGCAGACCGAGGCGCATTCTCAGTGGGGCGCGGCCGGGCGGGATAGCCGGAGCGCAATTCCTGGCGAATTTTTTCCATGGTGTCGAGCGGAGTGGTTGCGGCGGGCGTAACTTCGCGGCCGGCAGCATGATGCGAAGAATCCGAAGACAGCCAACGGTTAAGTGCCGTTTGAAATTCTTCGGAAACTTCCGTAAACCGCATGCCGCCGCTTTTGCCGTCTTCCTCGAGCCATTCGACTGTGCCGTTGCCTTCCAGACGGTGGCGGCCGTCTAGGGAGAAAGCGAATGGCATCGTGCCGTTTGAGCGCACGGGACTTACAGCGCGAAAGCGGAATCCATCCTCGGAAATGCTGAGCAGCATTCCGCCGTTCCCGGCGCCAAGCTCCAGGTAAACGAGCTGGTCCGGCTTTTTCCGGGTGAAGTCCTTGTGTCCTACTTCCATTGGTCGTTCCAACGTTTCACCTGATTCTAACGCGAAACAGTCTTCGGGAAGCTTTTTATGCTGGGAGATGGACAAACTTCGGCGGCGACACCCTCTACTACTGACGCAGCTTGGCTCCACGGCGCCGCCCGTACTAGAGAAAATTTCGGCTTGCTACTCACATTCGCGTATAGAAGTAACGAAGAGGCGTATTATTTGCACCCGTGGAAGGTTCTAGTACCTGTTTGGCATACAGGGATTCCCCGGTATGCCAATCATTGCAAAGGTGTTAAAAACTGATTGGAAACTGAGCAGGGTGGCAGGCTTCATGCCTATAAGTAAAGCTTGATTCTTTTAGGCTCTTGAGGCTCACTCATGAAACTACGAACGATATGCACCGTGGCAACAATTCTCATGGCGTTCTTCACAGTCGCCGTCTGGAAAGCGCCGATCAGGGAAAAGAACTAGTCAACGGATGCGCATACAAAAATAAAGGCATAAGCTTAAGATTACGGTACAAGCTGTAAACGATACGCGGAAAACCAAGTACGCGAATTTTTTCGTCAGCGCCCAACAGGCACGAAGCGGATTTATCGGCCGGTCGGGTGATTCGCATTCTCGGAGCAATTCTCAGGCACGCAAACGAACCGGCGCACGCTTCGCAAAAGACACAAGAAGTGGAAACTTGGGAAGAGGATAGAGATTGCGGACGACTCTGAAACTCGTTCTGCCATTGATCATCAGTGTTGCACTGGTGTCGTTGCTGTTTGCCGCGTATCAGGTACGAGTTCAGCGAAAAAATCTTCGCACCGATTTGTCACGCCGCGCAGAGTTGCTTGCCGAAAGCCTCCAGGAAGCGATTGAACCGCTCTTCGAAAAAAATGACCGGACTTCCGACAAGGCCATGCAGCGTGTCGTGGACCGATTCGCGCAACGCGAACACATGAAAGGCATCGCGGTATACGAGGCGGATAAGAACCCCCGAGTGCTGACGTCGTCGCTAGGGGATACCTTCAAGCAAGCGCCACCACCAGCCGTCGCAAAACGCAGCATCGAGCAAGGTGCGGGACAAGGCGAATTCACCCGGGCAAACGGCAATGCAATGTACCTTTACTCCGTGCCATTGGAGCGTGACGGTAAAACGGCTGGCGCGCTGGTGGTGGTATTCGATAGCAGCTTTATCGATTCGCGGGTGCTGTTGACGTTGCGGGATGCATTGCTAACAGCGTTACTAGAAACGTTGCTGGTCAGCGGACTGGCCCTGGTGCTGGTGCGTTGGACATTCATGGATCCGTTGAAGCGGATGGCCAAGTGGCTGCGCACGATGCGCTCCGGCGAAACGCAATTCCCCGCTGCCCTGCCGCAAGGCGAAATTTTCGATCAGCTAAACCGTGAAATGACGCATCTGGCTCATGATTTGGGCGCGGCCAGAGCAGCAGCAGCGGAAGAAGCACAACTTCGCGAGACGCATGCCTCGGTGTGGACGGCAGAGCGGTTGCGCATCAGTCTACAAAGCAAATTAAAAGGAAAACCTCTCTTTGTAGTCTCGAACCGGGAACCGTATATGCACGTGAAGGGCGAGCGAGGCCCAGAAGTGCTTGTACCGGCAAGCGGATTGGTGACGGCGCTGGAGCCTGTGCTGGTAGCAAGCGACGGAACCTGGGTGGCGCACGGATCAGGAAACGCTGACCGAGAAAACGTAGACCAATCAAGCCGGCTCCGTGTGCCGCCGGATTCGCCGAGCTATACGCTGCGGCGCGTATGGCTGACGGACGAAGAAGTAGAAGGCTACTACGAAGGGTTTTCGAACGAAGGGCTCTGGCCCCTCTGCCACATCGCGCACACCAGGCCGACGTTTCGTCCAGAAGACTGGCGGCAATACCAACTGGCAAATCGCAAATTTGCCGACGCTGTGCTGCAGGAAATGGAAGGAGTGGAAACTCCGATTGTCCTGGCGCAGGACTACCATTTCGCTTTGTTGCCGAAGATGGTGAAAGACGCGAGACCGGACGCGAGGGTCGCGATTTTCTGGCACATTCCGTGGCCAAACCCTGAAGTGTTTGGAATCTGCCCGTGGCAGCGCGAGGTCTTGGACGGTCTGCTGGGCGCAGACTTGGTTGGCTTCCACACTCAAACACACTGCAACAATTTTCTGGAGACAGTGGACCGGGCAGTGGAGGCCCTGACGGAATGGGACCGCTTTGCGGTCAATAGACAAGGGCACGTCACCCGAGTGCGGCCATACCCGATCAGCGTGGCTTTTCCGAACGGGAAACCCAAGCGGATATGGCGCAGCGCTGGCGAAGAACGAGCAAAGCTATGCGAGGAACTGGAGATCGAGGGATCGCTGCTGGGAGTGGGCGTCGATCGCGTGGACTACACCAAGGGCATCCTGGAGCGTTTCCGCGGAATCGAGCGGTTCATAGAAGAGAATCCGGCATATCAGAGGCGATTCACATTTGTGCAGATCGGGGCACCCAGCCGCACGGACATTCCAAGGTATCAGCAGTTTCTGGATGAAGTAACGGCGGAAGCGGATCGAATAAACGCCCGGCTGCAATCGGGGAAATGGAGACCTATCGTGCTGTTGAAGAAGCACCATTCTCACCAGGAGATTGCCAGATTTTACAAAGCCGCATCAGTCTGCATGGTGACTTCACTGCATGACGGAATGAATTTGGTGGCCAAGGAATTTGTGGCCTCACGCGAAGACGAACACGGCGTGCTGATTCTGAGCACCTTCGCAGGCGCCGCGCTGGAGTTAACCGACGCGTTGCTGGTAAATCCATACGACGTGCAACAAATGGCGGCCGCGATTTTGCGCGCGCTTGAAATGACCGACGAAGATCAAGCGACACGGATGCACCGCATGCGGGCGAAGGTGAAGGACCACAACGTCTATCGATGGGCAGCCAATCTGCTTTCCGATTTGACAGAAATTCGCATCGACACGCCGGAACGTCAAGACAGCATCGTAACACCTGGCGAGCCTGAGGAGGTCCGCCCATGAGCAACGGGACACGCGCAGCCGCAGAACCGTTTCAATTTTTTACGGTGGACGGCATTGCCAGAACAGAAGACCGCAAAGCGAATACGGTGCGAGAACTTCTGCACGGCCTGGAGACGTGCTCGGACGATTCCATTTATCACCACATGATTCAGGTGCCCAGCAGCGAAGAGTTTGTAAATGGCAACGCTTCAAACGATTTCGCAAAATGGGTGCGTGCGATGCCGGAGTGCGGCGGGCTATCGGAGCAACTAGCGGCGCTGGATGAGCGGTATTACTCGTCGATCGAAGAAATGCGGAATGATTTGCGGGGGGTGGTGGGCGAATACCTCTCGGTGTACCCGGAATGCGCGGACCAGGTGGCACGAATACCATTCTATTTCTGCGAGGGCCTGGAACTTGGCATGGTGCCGCTGGAACTGACGGCGCGAACTTTGGAAGAGTTCCGCAGAAGTGTTCGGACCATGAGCATCGAATCTTTGTATTTGCACTTTGTCGCGTCGGCGAGTAGAGCGGAAATGCAGAACAACGATTTTTCGATCTGGCTTTCGGAAAGCCTGGGACTACACGAACTGGCGAGAAAGATTAACGAGATTGATCTAACGGCGCACACGCTGGAATCCGCGAGGGAAAGTATTCTGCAACTGATCGATGCCGAGCTGGTTCGCCTGGTATGACGGCGTTGGCTTGCCATCAGCAACTCACACGAGATCAAAATACTTAGTGGTACCATCTGGCGGAAACCGCGCCCGAGGAGATTCCCATGAAATGGACACCCGGTGGGACGAGCCAGGACGTCGAAGACCGCCGCGATGAAGGTGGAGGCGGCGGAGGATTTCAATTTGGGGGAATGCATCTGGGAATTGGCGGCGCGCTGGTCCTGCTGGTGCTGAGCCTGGTCTTTAAACAAAATTTTTTTGCGTTGCTTGGAAATGGCGGCGCGGGACCAAGTTCGCCTGCGATGAGCAAGCCGAACGCGGCGCGAGACCAGCAGGAACAGCCGCTGGTGCAATTTGTTTCATTCGTTCTGGACGACGCGCAAAAAACATGGGATCAGATTTTGCCACAGCAGGCGGGAAGGCCTTACCGGCACGCCAAGCTGGTACTGTTCCGCAATTACACGCAGTCCGGGTGCGGCGGCGCGGAATCGGCCACAGGACCCTTTTACTGTCCGGCGGACGAGAAAGTTTACATCGATCTGGGATTTTACGATGAGTTAAGCCAGCGATTTGGCGCGCCGGGGCAGTTCGCGCAAGCATACGTGCTGGCGCACGAGATCGGGCATCACGTGCAAAAGATCACGGGGATTGAAAGCCGAGTACGGCAGATGCAGCATGGAAATCCTCGAGTGGATAACGCTCTCTCCGTGAAGATGGAATTGCAGGCGGACTGCCTGGCGGGAGTTTGGGCACATTCGACGCAGCAGAGAGATCTGCTGGAGCAAGGCGACGTGCAATCCGCGCTCGGGGCTGCATCGGCAGTGGGCGACGATCGGTTGCAGAAAATGTCCACGGGACACGTCGCGCCGGATTCGTTCACGCACGGTTCATCGGCGCAACGTATGCAATGGTTTCAGAAAGGGTTCGACAGCGGGTCGATCGCGGCTTGCAACACGTTCGACTCAGGGCAGTGAGCGAAATCAGGAAGCGGGCGTAGTGCCGCCAGAGTTCCCGCTGTCCCGTGATTTTTCGATCCGGGCCCTGGCGGCTTTTGCTTTTTCCGGATCGATCCCGGGATCCTGCAAGACGAACGGGCCTTGCGTGGGAAGGGCAATTGCTGCACCCGTTTTTTCGATCGCCTCAACGATCAAGAGTATGAGCTCTTCCTGTAGTGCGAGAAACTCAGAGTAATCGCGCACGAGAATGTAGGCGTAGATTTCCACTTCAATCGAGTATTCAGCCATTCGAAGAAGACGAACTCGTGAAGTTGCGTTTTCAACGTGGCTGTTCTGTTTTAGAACTGCCCGAGCCTCTTCGAGAACATAGCGGAGATGATCCGGAGAGAGGTCGTAGCGCAGACGGACCACCTGGCGGAAAAGAATTTTGTCGCGCTGACGGTAATTCTCGACGACGGCGGAGGCGACTACGCCGTTGGGAATCGTGACCACGGTACGGTCTTCGGTGCGGAGTTTTATGGAGCGGAGGCCGATGTCTTCGACCGTGCCGCGCTGATCGCCAATGCGGCAGGCATCACCGATTTGCAGAGCTTTGTCCGTCAGAACGGAAATGCCACCGAGCAAGTTTTCGAAGGTTTTTTGCGCGCCGAGACCGATAGCCAGACCGCCAATACCAAGTCCTGCGAGTGCTGCGGTGACGTTCACTCCAAGGCCGCTGAGGACGATCAACAAGACAACGATGAAGATCAGGACCTCGAGCACGCGGCGCGCCAGGGAGACAATTGAGCGCTCTGCCATGCGGCCGCTTGCAGTCAGGCGCCGGCCGATGCGATCGGAGACCTCGCTGGTAACGCGAGCCACCATCCAGTAAAAGGCGAATGCAAGAAAAACCCAAATAGCGCGGCGGTAGTACTGACGATAAACAATGGACGCCCCGATGAAAAAGACAAAAACGTAGTGAACGATAGCGGCAAGGAGTAGCGTGCCAGGGCCGATGTGAAATAGCGTGTGGGACGGGACCGCGGCGGGATCGATTTTTTTCCTGTAGTAGCGAATGGCCAGTCGCGGAAGGAGCGAGACAGCCCAACCGACTAAAAGGGACAGAGGAATGGCCAAAAGAATCGCGATCCATTGCCACAGAGGCATGGAGAGAAAACGGGTTTTGGCGAGGTACGGAGGGAGTTTGCGTTCGATGTCGGAGAATTGCAGCGAATCGTAAATCTCGGGAATCGTGTCGAGTGTTTTGCGGGAGATGTACCAGAGTTTGTTGCCATGGTCGTCATCCATGCGCAAGAGTTCGATGGCGAATGCTCCAGTGGAATCGCGCACGCCACTGAGACGCTCCTGGTTGGGGGGAAGGCCGTCGTCGAGCCGGCCCTGGGGCTCGCCGCTGAGTGCATCCAGTGAAGAGGCGGAAATTTTTTGGTTGATGACCGCGAAAAGTTGAGCAGCAAGATCCTGCTCTTCAATGGGATTGAGGCGATGGCGTCCGGGAGCAGGCTGGAAATACTGAGCAGCAACGGAATAGTTTTGGTCTTGCGCGGCGCGAAGAAAACCCATCACGGTGCCGCGCGGCGTTTCGCGGCCGAGGGCATCGGATGCGGCGGGGGCAGCCGCTTCAGGTTTTGTGGCGGACTTCGAAGTCAAACCAGGGATTTGCACCGCGCCGGCGAGCGACGGCAACCAGAATGCCGCAAGTAAGAGGATGCGAAATCTTGCCATGCAATTGCTCCTGAACGGCCGCACGTAGCGTTCTCCCATCATGGATTTGCCACGGCCTGCGATGCAAGTACTCAACGAGCGGTGGCAGACGGCAATGAGGAAATCCCGAAATGATCGCGGTATTGCTTGAGCAGGAATTGATCCGTCATGCCTGCAATGTAATCGCAAACGACGATGTGACGAGGAACGGACAGGGCGAGCTGCTCGTGATCGGGAGGCATGGAATCGAGTTTGCCAAGATAGAAGTGGAAAAGGTGCTCGAGGCATTCGACGGAGCGATCGCGGTCTTCAGTAATGACAGGATTGCTGTAGAGATTATCGACGAGGAATTGCTTTAAGCGCGAATTCTCCGCGAAGATTTGCGCGCTCATGCCGGCGATGCGCTGCGGCCGAAGGCGAATTTCCTCGCCAGAACCGACACCGGAATGAATTGCGCGAGTGGCAGTCGTCTCAATCAAATCGGATGCCAGGGCGTTGAGAACATCCTTAAGGGCTTCGCTGAACTTGAGTTTTTCTTTTGCAGCGGGATGAGCACGATCAACCTGGCGATAGGCGTGCGCGAATAATGGAACGCTGGAGCGGAGAAGTTCGAAATCGAGGAGTTCCGCTTCCCGAGCGTCATCGAGGTCAGCGGTGTTATACGCAATTTCGTCAACCCAATTGATCAGTTGAGCTTCGAGAGGAGGGCGAAGATCGAGAAAATACTCGGCGAGCTCAGGGCAGGCGCCGGGCTCGTAATCCCGCGAATGCTTGATGATGCCTTCGCGCACTTCGAAAGTGAGGTTAAGTCCGGTGAACTCGAGGTACCGATGCTCGAACTGCTCGACGATGCGCAGCGCGTGAAGATTGTGATCGAATGCGGCGCCATGTGCCTGCATGAGCTCGTTCAACTTGCGTTCGCCTGCATGACCAAACGGCGGATGGCCAATGTCGTGAACCAGAGCGAGAGCCTCGGCAAGTTCGCTGTTGAGGCCTAGAGCGGCGCAGACGGTGCGCGCGATTTGCGTGACTTCCAGCGTGTGCGTGAGGCGGTTGCGGAAGTGATCGGAATAACGGGTGGTGAAGACTTGCGTTTTGGCCTCGAGCCGGCGAAAAGCACGCGCGTGAATGATGCGGTCGCGATCGCGTGCGTACTCGGTGCGATAAGGATGGCGAGGTTCGTGGTGGCGGCGACCGCGTGAGAGTTCTTCACGCATCGCCAAATTCGAAAGTGAGGAGGGATTCGGGATGGTGCGCTCCGTCGCGCAGAGGGCGTTTTAGAGGCGCGTCAAGATTTGGAAGCGAGCAAATCCAGACCGCGGTCGGCGCGTTCGGAAACTGCGGGACTCGGATAGTCCTTCTTGATTTGCTGGTAGAGCGTGGTGGCTTCGGCCGGATTCTTCTGGCGCAGAAGATCGGCGAGCTCCAGCAGGACGAGCGGCCGCGGGACGAGAACAGATCTTGCGTCGGCAACGGCGCGATAGGTTTTGATGGCGTCGTCGATTTTGCCCGTGCGCGCGTAGATTGTGGCTGTCTGGTACTGAGCCATCGCAGAGAGTTCCTTGTCGCTGCCGCCAACAATTCTCTTCAGCGATTCGAGCGCCTGATTTTGTTTTTCAAGATCGAGCAGCGTGAGCGCCTGATAGTAACGAGCCAGCTTGCCGGGACTGGTGCTGGAATACTTGTCGGCGACCGCCGCGAATTTTTGTGAAGCTTCCTGCGCGCGGACCTGGTTATCGGCGTACGTGACTTCGCCAGCTTCAACCGGTACGTTCGGCTGCCGAATGGGCGCGTTGTAAACTTTCATTGCTTCATCAAGAGCGGCGGAGGCCAGGACAGTTTGACGATCGGAGTAAAATTTCCAGCCGCCGTAAATCAGTACCACTGCCAGCACAACCCCAACCAGAATTGCCGCAGCCCGGCTGTGTGAATAGACTGCTTCTGCGCCGTGCTCAAGGGATTCGCGGATCTTGTCCTGCTTGAGTTCCTTGCGCGAAAGATGATCGGGCACGCTTCTTCTCCTGATGGTTAGCTAAACTTTTATGTTATCACAGAGCGCGAGGCCGAACGAGAAACCCATACGATTTGTGCGATACTTGAACGATTCGTCCGAAACGCCCGCGCTATGAATCGCCTCTCCGCGTGCCTGATCACACTAAATGAAGAACACAACCTGCCTCGTACACTGGCATCTTTGAACGGGATTGCCGATGAAATTGTCATTGTGGACTCCGGAAGCACCGATGGGACGGAGACCGTTGCGCGGAAGCACGGCGCGATATTTCATTTCCGCAAATGGACGAATTATTCGGATCAGAAAAACTACGCGGCCTCATTGGTACGAACGGACTGGATTTTGTCGCTTGATGCGGACGAAGAACTGAGCAGCGCACTGCAGACGTCAATCGTGGACTGGAAAAAGCGGACCGTGCAATTCGACGTTTATGAAGTTGCGCGAAGAACCTGGTACCTGGGCGCGTGGATTAGGCACTCCGGCTGGTATCCCGATTTCAAGAAGCGGTTATATCGCAAAGGCATTGCGCAATTCGCAGGAAGCCTGCATGAGACTTTGCAGTTCTCTGGTCCTTGCGGTCGGCTTGCCGGCGATCTTCTGCACTATACGATCCACGATTTTGGTGAACATGAAGCTAACGTGGAACGGTATTCCACTCTCGCCGCGCAGCAAATGTTTGAAGCGGGAAAAAGGCACTGGCGCGGAGCGTGGTGGCTGGCGACTCCTTGGAGTTTCTTCCAGAATTTCATTTTGCGCGGCGGATTTTTGGATGGACACCGCGGAGCGTTGATCTCGCGAATGGCGGCCCGGACGGTTCGTTTGAAATACGAGAAACTCGGGAAATTGATCGCCGCGCAGAAGAGTGCCGTGCAGGCAGAACGATGATTCCGCTGCTGGTGGATCTGGAGCAGGAATGGCGCGGCGGGCAAAACCAATTTTTCTTGTTGCTGAAGGGCCTCTACGAAAGAGGGCACGCGGCGGAATTGCTCACAGCCAAGGGATCTTCGCTGGGACATCGCGCTTCGAAGGCGGGAATTTGCGTGCACTACACGTCGAGAGGCAAATTGCGGCTGCCGGCGGCTGCGCTGATGCGAAGGCTCATGAGAGACGGCCGATTCGACTTGGTCCACGTGAACGAATCGCACGCGCTGACGGCGGCTTGGCTTTCCAGGGCGCATCGACAAGTTCCGTTGCTGGTTTCGCGGCGGGTAGGATATGCGCTTGGACGAAATTATTTTTCACGAGCGCGATATGGCGCGGCTGCGGGAATCATCGCCAATTCGCATTGGGTAGCGGAGCAAGCGATCGCTTCGGGAGCGCCGTCAGAAAAATTAACAGTGATTTACGAAGGCGTTGCCATTCCGGAGCCTGTCAGCGCGAAGATGCGCCAAGAAGCTCGCGCTCGGTGGGGGGTTAGTGAGAACCAACAACTTCTGGGATGCGCTGGCGTTTTGTTGCAGGACAAGGGACAGGAATGGGTGATTCGGGCTCTGGCGGATCTTCGCCCCGAGTTTCCTGATTGCAAGTTGTTGCTGGCGGGAGATGGAGCCTACCGGCCGCAACTGGAAGCCCTGACGGAAGAGTTGAACCTGCAGGACGCGGTGATTTTTGCAGGGTTCGTCCGCGATATCGAATCCGTCTACCGAGCAATCGATGTATTTGTTTTTCCCGCGCTGTTTGAAGGACTCGGGACTTCCCTGCTGGCCGCGATGGCGCACGGCGTGCCTTCGGTTACCTACTTGGGCTGCGCACTGGGTGAAATCGTCGAAGACGGCAAGAGCGGGTTACAAGTGGAACCACGAAACCCGGAAGCGCTGTGGGCGGCGGTTCGGAGTGTTCTCAACAACAGCGGATTCGCTGCGAAATTGGGCGCTGCGGGACGACATAGAATAGAAGAAGTTTTTTCCGCAGAACGAATGGTGGACGAAACACTGCGTCTCTACCGGAAAGTTTCCAGTTGAGAGCTGCTAGCAGAGCATCACACCGAATACTTGTAAGCCAAAAAAGCGAAACGCCGAGCGAGTCCTTCTCTACCCGCCCGGCGTTTCAATATTGTAATTCGCGCTAGTTAATCTGCTTTCACCTGTTCCCTCGGTTCCCCTCCCTTCCGCTGCGCCGTTCGGCCAAGCTATCTGGCATTTTGAACAACCCATCGTCCTCGCGGCTCGAGAAACTCCACGCCGACGGCAAAGCCGTCGCCTTGCATCGGTTGGCAGTAAGCCACCCGGGCCGAGGAACGAAACTCTCCGGAACGCGAAACAAGGGTGAGCCGGTCGTTGGGCTCCCAGCGCCGCGAACTGACAACGCGCGCGCCGCGTTCGCTGACATTTTCCGTGAATGTGGATTCGGCACCGGGCGCTTGCCGGTTGCCTTCGAGATACACGCCAATTTCCATAGGGATGCGGCGTTCGGCGCGGTGGAAGGGATGGACCTGATTGGGGAATTTGGTCATTAGCTGGTCCGATCCTCAGAGGCACGCGGCGATGCGCGAAAGATTTTTGATACTGCTGCTTCGGTGCTTCATGCGATAAAGAGCGCGATCCGCAGCGGCGAGCAGCTTTTCGGGCGTATCGCCATCGGCGGGATAGGAAGCCGTGCCGGCGCTGGCGGAAAGGGCAGGCGCTTCGGCTTCGGATGACATTTTTTCGTGAATGCGGTTGACAATGCGTGTGGCGATATCCGCATCGGCTTCCGGAAAAACGATGGCAAATTCGTCTCCGCCGTAGCGCGCAGCGGTGTCAATGGCCCGGCAATGATTGCGAAGAATTTTCCCGAGGCGCACAAGCGCGCGGCTGCCAGTCAGATGGCCATACTGATCATTGATTGCTTTCAGGCCATCCATGTCAAAGAGCACCACGCTAAACGGGCGCTGCGTGCGCCGCGAACGATCGAGCTCGGCTTCGATTACGCTCAGCAGCCGGCGGTAGTTCGCAAGGCCGGTCAAAGAATCGCTGACGGCGAGCGTGCGGACCTGATCAAACAAGCGCGCCTGATCCAACAAAGCTCCGAGCAGCATGACGACGTAGCTCGCGGTTTTGCTGAGTTCCGCAAGGAAGAAGGGCCCGTCAAGAAGATGACGGGAGAATGCGGCAGCGATGTGACAGACGACGTTCAGGGAAGCGACCACGAAAAGCGAGTAGTCGTAAACGGAAGCAGACTTCTCGTCCTGTTTGATGCGAAGAAAGAAAGCCACAGCTGCGGCAAGAAATAAGAACGCGGGCAGCAGGTCCCACACTCGAGACAGTAACTGTGAAGGATGTGCAATCGGCGCCGAGGGTGCAGCAAGGAACGCGGCGCTCGTCGCATACGCAGCCAGTGCGACGACCAGGAGTGCAACAGCAATTTCTTTGCTGGGCTGACGAGCGGTTGGGGTGTACTTCTCCACGCCGATTGCCGCGAGCAGAAGAACCGCGAGCAACGTCCGGCTGACCATCCAACCGAGCGGGATGTGAAGCCCAGCGCCGCCAAGGTGGAGAATATGATGGAACTGGAAGTAGCCGACCGTTTCAATCAGGCCAGACAACACGAAGCCGAAAGAAAGTATGAGCGCGGTGCGATCATGCGTACCGCGAAAACGCACGAGAGCGTTCGCTGCGTAACAAAAGCTCAGAAGTGTGCCACCGACTTCGACATAGAGATACGTCTGATAGCTACCGGAGAATCCAGCGGCGCGGAGATAGGACAGCCCCGCCAAGAGCAAAATCGCTCCCAATGAGACTGCACCCGCCCACGCCAAGGAAGGGCGCTTGCGAAGAGTGCCAACAATTTTGGACCAACTGCCCAAGAAAACCCCCAATGCCCGACAAAACCCAGCAAGTCACGGTAAATGCACGCAAATGACCGATTTTGGCCGTCTGAGTGTGGTTGTATGTCACTGATAAGAAGGCACTTAGACGATCAATGCGGGGGATACAGAACTTGCGAATCGCACCGGCGAGACGGTGAGAATTAGAAATTCTCAGAACGACTCGAGATTAAGGTATTTGTTCCCTGAGAGTTACGTGGACTTTGGACACTTTTGAACCCCACGGAACAGACTGTCTCAGTCTGAGACAGTCTCAAGGGCAAGTCAAGGCTGGAAGGGCTAGATCTTCGGCTTGGGAGGAGGTAAATCACGAGCCACGACATTGTCACTGAAGGCGGCGGCATTGTGGGAACCATCGCAAAATGGCTTGTTCTTGGAGTGGCCGCAGCGGCACAGGCCGATGGCGGTGCGTCCGGCAAGCCCGAAGGGTTTGCCTTGCGGGTCCAGGATTTCGAAGTCGCCTTCGATACGGATATTGCCATTATTGTTGATCGTGATTTTTGTAGCGGGCATTCCGTCTCCGAGCCGCGAAAAACGTCGGCTAAAACAAAATCTTAGCTGAAGATCTGGAAAAGCGCGAATTGGCGCGACGCAAAGTTAGCTGCGTGGCTTGCATCCACAACGGACGCGAAGCGAAGTATGGAACTTCGCGGAAAGCGCCCTCGTTACTCTAGTATTTCGGTACGCTCGGGTCGACTTCGTCAGACCAAGCCAGGATGCCACCCTTCAGATTGTGGATCTTGCGAAAACCGGCTTTGCGCAAGAAGTCCACGGCTTCTGCGGAACGCTTTCCACTGCGGCAGTGCGCCACAATCTCGTGTGACGAATCGAGTTCGTGGACGCGGCGAGGCAATTCGCCAAGCGGCAGCAAGTGGCCCTTGATGTTGCAAATTTGATATTCATGCGGCTCGCGCACGTCGAGAATGTAGAGGTCATCGCCGCGATCGAGGCGGGCTTTCAGTTCGCGAGGCGTCATCTCCGGAACCTGCAGATCGGGCGCGGGAGCTTCTTCACCGCGCACGCCGCAGAATTCGAAGTAGTCAATCAGCTGATGGATGGTGCGATTTTTTCCGCACATCGGGCAATCGGGATTCTTGCGCAACTTCAGCTCGCGGAACTTCATGTCCAGCGCATCGAACAGTAACAAACGTCCAACCAGGCTATCGCCCGCGCCAAGAATCAGCTTGATCGTTTCCATCGCTTGAATTGAGCCGACAATTCCTGGGAGCACGCCAAGCACTCCGCCTTCGGCGCACGAAGGCACAAGTCCCGGCGGAGGCGGTTCGGGATACAAGCACCGGTAGCAGGGGCCATCCGGCATGCCGAAAACCGTGGCCTGCCCTTCAAACCGGAAAATAGAGCCGTAGACATTTGGCTTGCCGAGCAGGATGCACGCGTCATTGACGAGATAACGCGTCGGGAAATTGTCCGTGCCATCGACAATGATGTCGAAGTCCTTGAAGAGTTCGAGGGCGTTTGCGCTGGTGAGCTGCGTTTCAAAACTTTGAATTTCAATGTCCGGATTCAGATTCGAGAGCCGCGCACGAGCAGCTTCGCTCTTGTGCTTGCCGACGTCAGTGGTGCCGAAAGTTACCTGGCGCTGCAAGTTTGTGAAGTCGACGACGTCGAAATCGACGAGCCCAAGTCTTCCCACTCCTGCGGCAGCCAGATACAAACCGAGCGGCGCTCCGAGCCCTCCGGTGCCGATCAACAGCACCTTCGCGTTCTTTAGCTTGAGCTGACCATCCATGCCAACTTCCGGCATGATCAGGTGGCGGCTGTAGCGGAGAATTTCTTCGTTGGACAAACTTGTGGCCGTCGTGTTCACGCCGAGCGTTTGTGTTTTTGTCGCCATGCTTCTCTGCCCCTGTCCGTAAATATTCGTAAATGAATTGTCGCGAATTGTTCGCGAAAGAAAATCGATTTACCCGTTCAGTTGCCACCCGCAATGGAAGGCACGATACTGACGACATCGCCGTCTTTTACCGGTGTCGCTTCCTGGGCCATGTAGCGAATGTCCTCATCGTTCAGATACACATTCACGAAACTGCGGAGTTTTCCGTCGTCAGTGAACAGGTGCTTGCGAAGCTCGGAAAACTGTGCGGTCAGACCACCGAGCGCTTCGCCGACGGTCTGCGCCGAAACTTCCGCGGAATCTTTTTTTTCAGCATACACCCGCAGCGGCGTTGGAATGATCACCTTCACTGCCATCGTTTTCTCCATCTCTCCATGACTGCTCGCTATAGCGCGAGGCAATCAAGCTCCAGCGCTGTTGCGAATTTCAATGCTCTCCGCGGAATAATCCT